>WNFX01000501.1_pt1 | contig 95606 bp, 84 predicted proteins | sample 5400111 | NCBI WGS metagenome assembly WNFX01 (sample SAMN13153363, study PRJNA577476) | soil metagenome | isolation source: 40 cm soil or saprolite under grassland replicate 1 | place: USA:California | collected 2016-06-15
CTGGTCTGGCAGAGCGACTGCCTGGGCGCCACCCAGTCCCTGGTGATCATCAACGGCTGGCTGTACAAGGGCTCGCACGCGCACGACTGCGCTTACGCGCCCGGCGGCTTCCCGCAGGTCCCCAACCCGGTCGGCAAGGGCTGGGTGGTGCACCGCCTGCTGACCCAGTCGCTGACCGACGGCTCGGTCGGGCACTGGACGCCGAACACCAACGGCAATCAGCTCGGCCCGCGGGTGATGGCGACCGACGGCTCCCAGCTCTTCCTCGGCGGGGATTTCAGCACGGTGAACAGGAATCCGCAGCAGGGATTCGCCAGGTTCGCGGCCGGGCCGGATGCCACCACGCCAGGGCGCCCGGCCGCGCCGACCGTAAGGAGCACCTCGGCCGGCGTTGACTCGGTGACGTTCACCGGGGTCAGCGATTCCGATGACGGCACGCTCACCTACCGGATCTACCGCGACGGCGGCACGACGCCGATCGCGGCTATCTCGGCGGCATCCTGGCCGTGGGCGCTGCCGGTCCTGCACTACCGCGACGCCGGCCTGGTGACAGGCTCGACGCACACCTACACGGTCTCGGCCGGGGACGGCGTGCATATCTCCGCCAAGTCGGCCGCCTCGGCGCCGGTGGCGGTAGCCAAGGTCAGCCCGCCGCTCAGCTACTGGCAGACCGTGCTGAACGACCACCCGTCGTTCCTGTGGAAGCTGAGCGAGAAGTCGGGCACGACGGCCGCTGACTCCTCGCCGAACGGCTTCACCGGCCGGTACCAGCCCGGCACCACCCTGGGCGCGGCCGGGCCGGTCACCGGGGACCCAGCCACCGCTACCGTCTTCGACGGCCGGACCGGGCTGGTGACAGCGGCCAGCGCGGTCCCCGGCCCGCAGAACTTCTCGATTGAAGGATGGTTCAAGACCACGACGAACACGGGCGGCAAGCTGATCGGCTTCGGCAGCAGCCAGACCGGGCTGAGCACCAGCTACGACCGGAGCATCTACATGATGAACGACGGCCAGCTGGCGTTCGGCGTCTACAGCGGGTCGGTGCAGACGATCGAGTCACCCAGGGTCTACAACGACGGCAGATGGCATTACGTGGTCGCCGCGATCGGCGCGGCAGGCATGACGCTGTACATCGACAACCAGCTGATCGGCACCAACCCGACCACGACCGCGCAGGCGTACACCGGTTACTGGCGGGTCGGCGGCGACAACCTCAAGGGCGCCTGGAACCTGGACTTCTGGCATTCCAACAGCCAGGGCACGACCGAGCCGTACGGTTTCTATATCGCTGGCACGATGGCGGATGTCGCCGTGTATCCGGTACCGCTGTCCGCGGCGCAGGTGGCTGCACATTACGCGGCGAACGCGCTGAGTCACTGATAAGCCGCGATTCCCGTCGCACCGGCCCCGGAGGAGGCTAATCTGCCCGATTGTGAACGCGATCGTCACGGACGAACGGAGATCATGCCATGAGCGGCAACTGGCCGGGCCGACCAGGACAGGGCGGCGCACCGCCAGGTGGCCGCGGCTGGCGATCTGGCCGCGTCCGTGCCGCGCTGGCCGGCCTAGCGGCGGTCGCCGTGCTGGCCGCGATCGTGCTCGTGGTACTGCGAACGGTCGGCCATTCGCCGGCCGTCTCGCTGCCGGGCGGGCACAGCAGCCGGACGGCGCCCTCTCCTGCTGCCTCGGCACGGCATCGCGGGCACGGCGGCACGCCGTCTCCGGCCACGTCGTCGCCTGGCGGCAAGCGGACGCCGTCGCCGGCCCCCTCGCCCGCTGGCTCGGGCCGGTCTTCCGGCTCGCTGGTGCCCGCGCACGGCGCCTTGTTCGGTGCCTGGGCGGAGCCGATCGGCGGCGACAACTACGTCGCCTACGAGGCGGCCGTGCTGGCGCTGGAGCGCCAGATCGGGCGCAAGCTCGCGGTCAACCAGCTCTACGACCCCTGGTCAAGGCCGCTTCCGCTGATCGTGGCGCGCTGGGATCTCCGCCATGGCCGGATCCCGATGATCTCGTGGGCTGGCTATCACACGAACCTGATCGCGGCCGGAGCCTTTGACGGTGACATCAGGGCCAGGGCCAGGGCGCTGCGCGCCCTGCACGGACCTGTCATGCTGCGCTGGTTCGCCGAGATGGACGGACGCAATGACCGCCCCCTGGTGAGCTCGCCCGGCAGCTTCATCGCAGCCTGGCGGCATGTGCACAACATCTTCGCCAGCGTCGGCGCGACCAACGTCACCTGGATCTGGTGCCCCAACGCCGGGCACTTCGCCGGCGGGGTCTCGCAGCGCTATTACCCTGGCGCCCGCTACGTGGACTGGATCTGCGCTGACGGCTACAACTGGGCACCTAGGCGCCAGGGGGCGCCTTGGAAGAGCGTCGCCTCGATCTTCACGACGTTCTACCGCTGGGGCATCAGGATGGGTAAGCCGCTAATGATCGGCGAGTTCGGGGTGCTCGAGCGGGCGCCTGGCGAGAAAGCGGCCTGGTTCCGCCAGACCGACAGGCAGCTGCGCGCCCTGTTCCCGGCGATCAGAGCCGTCATTTACTTCAATTCTGACCATCAGGGGTACGACTGGCGGGTCACCACGTCGCAATCTGCCCTGTCCGGATTCCGCACGTTTGCCGACGATGCGTATTTCCGTGCCCCGCCCAACATGTAGCGCGCGAACTGCACAAGATCGCGATTGCCGCATACAGTTCATGTGGTGAGCACTCCGCTGGTCTACGTCGGTGGCTCCGCGCGCAGCGGAAGCACGTTGTTCGAGCGCATGCTGGCCGCGGTCCCCGGCTACTGCTCAGTGGGCGAGATCGTCTTCATCTGGGAGCGATGCGTCAGGCGCAACGACCGGTGCGGCTGCGGTGAGCGGTTCGCCGACTGCCCGTTCTGGGACCAGGTGGGCAAGTCGGCGTTCGGCGGCTGGGATGAGGTCGATGCCGACAAGGCGATCGGGCTGCGGGCCACCGTCGACCGGCACCGCAACATCGGCAAGATCGCCGGCCCGGGCAGGCGCAGCGCGCTTGAGACAGCCATCGCCGAGTATGCCCAGATCACCGGCAGGCTGTACCAGGCGGTCAGCGAAGTGTCGGGCGCTAGCGTGATCATCGATTCGTCGAAGCACGTCAGCTACGCGCTGCTGCTGCGCAGGCTGCCCGAGCTTGACCTGCGGCTCGCCCATCTCGTCCGGCGCAGCCATGGCGTCGCCTATTCGTGGTCAAGGCCGGTGCGCAAGCCAGGAGTCGGCGACGGTACCCAGTTCATGAGCGTGCACGGCACGGCCTGGGCGACCGGCCTGTGGCTCACCGACAACCTGCTCTATGACGTGCTCGGCCGGCGGACACCGCGATCGGCTCTGGTGCGGTACGAGGACCTGGCCGCCGAGCCGGGCGCCGAGCTTGCCAGGGTCATCAGCGAGCTTGACCTGCCCGGTGCGGACGAGGCGCGTGCCGCGTTCGCCGGGCCGGCCGCTGAGCCGCCGGTCAGCCACGCCCTGTCGGGCAATCCGATGCGCCTGGCACAGACTCAGGTGGTGGTCAGGTCAGACGAGCGATGGCGCACCGCCATGCCCTGGCCGCGCCGCGCCGCGATCACCGCGGCGACCTGGCCGCTGCTGCTCCGCTACGGATACCCGATCGCACCCTGGGCGCAGCCGCGGAAATGACGGGACCGCTGCCCGCGCTGCGTTCGGATCGCCAGCCGCCATCGCTCACGCCCGAGGCCGGCCAGGTCGCACGGGGATCGCTGACGAATATCGGCGCGATGACCATGGGCGCCTTGCTCGGCTTCGGCCTGACGGTGCTGGCTAGCCGCTGGCTGCAGCCCAGGCAGACCGGCGAGTTCTTCGAACTGGTCGCGCTCTTCACGATCCTGTCCTACTCCTTCGCGCTCGGCGCCGATACCGGGCTGACCCGCTGGATCTCCCGTGCGCGGGCCATCGGCGGCATCGGGGAAGTTCGCCGGATCGTCCTGATCTCGCTGGCCCCTGTCGCGGGCATCGGCGCCGCGGCTGCGGCCGCGGTGTGGCTGTGCGCGCCGCTGCTCGCCGCGATCTTCCTGCGCGGAACAGACCCGGCCCAGGCGGCCGCGGAATTCCGGCTGATCGCGGTCTCCATCCCGCTTGGCGCGCTCTCCGCGTGCCTGATCGCCGGCGCGCGGGGATTCGGCCGGATGTGGCCGTATCTGTGGATCGAGGGCTTCGGCAAGCCGGCGCTGCGGATCGCGCTGGTTGGTATCGCCTTGCTCACCGGAGCCGGGCTGAGCGGAGCGCTGATCGGCTGGACGGCGCCGATCGCGATTGGCGCCGTCGCCAGCTGGGTCATACTCGCCAGGCTGATCAGGAAGGAAGTGCCGGCCGCCGGACGGATGCTGGCATCGGAAGGCAGGAGCGTCCTCGCCGCCGGATTCTGGCGGTTCGCCGCGCCGCGCGGCGTGGCCGGCGTCTTCCAGATCGTCGTGCTCTGGCTGGACATCCTCCTCGTCGGCGCTATCCTCACCAGCTACGATGCCGGAATCTACGCGGCCGTCAGCAGGCTCGCGATGATCGGCACCTTCGCGCTCGAGGGGACCAGGCTCGCGATCGCGCCCGCGCTCGGCGGCCTGCTTGCCCGCAAGGAGAGCTCGCGAGCCGGCGCCCTGTACCAGAGCTCCACCCGGTGGCTGATGCTCGCGTCCTGGCCGCTGTACCTGACATTCGCGATCTTCCCGACCGTGGTGCTCGGCATCTTCGGATCTCGCTATACGGCCGGCGCGGTGTCGCTGGTCATCTTGTCCCTGGCCATGCTCGTCAACACAGGGACCGGCAACGTGACCGTGGTCCTGCTGATGGGCGGCAAGAGCTCGTGGAACGTCATCAACACCCTGATCGCGCTCGGCGTGAACATCGGCCTGAACTTCCTGCTTGTGCCCCAGATCGGCATCGCCGGCGCGGCGATCGCGTGGGCTGCGAGCATCGTGGCCGACAACCTGGCCGCCGCGGTCGAGGTCTGGTGGATGCTCGACATCGCCCCCGCTGGCCGCGGTTACGGGCTGACCGCGGCGGCCGCGGGCGGCTGCTTCGGCCTGACCGGCATACTGGTCAGGGTGCTGGCCGGCCAGACGCTGCCGGCCATGGCGCTGGCACTCGCCGCCGGCCTGGTGAGCTACGCGGTCGTGCTCTACGCGGCGCGCGGGCGGCTTCAGCTGGCCGGGCTGCTCGGGGCCGTGCGGCCGGGCGGCGCGCCGGGGCCGTCCGGGCCCAGGATGCGCCAGGTCGCCCCCGTGGCGGCAGGCGCACGCCACGGCGGGGCTGGCAGGCACAGGGCGTCATCGTCAGGCCGGCGCAAGCCAGGCCAGCACCGGCAGAACCCGGCGGCGGCGGCGGCCAGCCTCCGCCAGCCAGCGCCGGTCACTCAGCGAGCCAGGCCGGGGACCGGCCGGGCCGTGCGAAGGAGCATATGATCATGCAGTCAGGCAGCCGGTTCGCCGGCGGGCTAGCGCGGGAATCGGCCAAGCGGGCGCTGCGCGGATACGGCGAGATCACCTCGGCCCTGCGGCACGGGCCGGATTTCATCATCATCGGCGCCAAGCGCGGCGGCACCACGTCGCTCTACAACTACCTGCTCGAGCACCCAGCCGTGCAGCCGCTCTTCCCCGGCAGGCAGCGGATCAAGGGCGTGCACTACTTCGACTCCGAGTACGCGCGGGGACCGCGCTGGTACCGGTCGCACTTCCCGCTCTCCGCTGGCGGCAGGCCCATCGCCAGGCCGTGGCTGCGGCCGGCGCTGACCGGGGAGGCCAGCCCGTACTACCTCTTTCATCCGCTGGCGGTGCAGCGGCTCGCCGACGCCGTCCCCGGCGTCCGGCTGATCGTGCTGCTGCGCGATCCGGTGGAGCGGGCCTATTCGCATTACAAGGAGCGAGTGCGGCACGGTGCCGAGCCGCTGACCTTCGCGCAGGCGCTGGATGCCGAGCCTGACCGGCTGCGCGGCGAGGCCGAGCGGATCGTGCGCGAGCCCGGATACCGCAGCCGGGCGCACGAGGATCACTCCTACCTGGCGCAGGGACGGTACCTGGACACGCTGCCGCGCTGGTTCGAGCTGTTCAGCCGTGATCAGTTCTACCTGGCCGCCAGCGAGGAGTTCTACGCCGATCCCGGCCGGATCGCCGCCGAGGCATGGTCCTTCCTCGGACTGCCTCCCGTCACCTTGAGCAGCCAGAAGCGGTTCAACTACCATCAGGCGCCGGACCTCGATGAGGCGACCCGCCGCAGGCTCCAGGCGGGATTCGCCGAGCACAACCGGGATCTGCAGGACTACCTCGGCCGGGCGCTGCCCTGGTCGGGCAGCCGGTCGCGGCCGGTGCCAGCGGAGCCTGGCAGATGAGCCAGCAGGGTCAGCAGGATCCAACCAGGCCGGCCGGCCGGCGCTGGCCGGATGTCGCCGTTGTGGTGGCCACCCGTGACCGGCCCGAGTTGCTCGAGCGGGCGGTCGCCGGCATCATGGCGCAGTCCTACCCGGGCGCGGTGGAGTGCCTGGTGGTGTTCGACCAGTCGGCGCGCAGGCAGGTCGCCGTCGCGGAGCCGGCCGGCCGGCGGCTCACCGTGCTCGGGAACAGCCGCGCCCCAGGGCTGGCTGGTGCGCGCAACACCGGGATGCTGGCGAGCCGGGCTCCGCTGATCGCGTTCTGCGACGACGACGATGTCTGGACGCCAGCCAAGCTGCGATCACAGGTCGAGTGCCTGGAATCGGCGGCTGCCGAGTTCGCGGCGAGCGGCGTGCGGATCCATCACGCCGACCGGGTCATGGACCGTATCCCGCCGCCCGCCGTGCCGATCGGGCAGCTCGTGCGCGAGCGGGTGGCTGCACTGCACCCGTCGACGTTCCTGTTCCGCCGCGACCTGGTCGACCGGATCGGCCTGGTGGACGAGGCCATCCCCGGCGGCTACGGCGAGGACTACGACTGGCTGCTGCGCGCTGCCGGCCGGATGCCGGTGGTCTGCGTACAGCAGCCGCTCGCCGACATCTACTGGCATCCCCAGTCGTACTTTGCCGAACGCTGGGCTACCGTCGCCAGCGCGCTCGAGTACCTGCTCGGCAAGCATCAAGTACTCGCGGCCGACCCGGCAGGGCGGGCACGGATCCAGGGTCAGATCGCCTTCGCTCAGGCCGCGCTGGCCCGCCGGTCCGCTGCGCTGCGAACCGGCAGCCAGGCGCTTCGCGGCAATCCGAGAGAGCGGCGAGCCTACCTGGCCATGGCCGTGGCCGCGGGAGTGCTGCCGGCGACGACGGTCGTGCGGCTCGCCAACCGGCGTGGCCGCGGCATCTGAACCGAGCGCTGGCCGGAGGGCCGCGGCCCGGCCAGGCGGCTGTTCCGCCAGAGCACCGCGTACGCGAGCATGGTCAGGCCGAGCGGCGCGGCCACCGCGTCGTAGGTAAGCATGTAGATGAACGACAGCACCAGCACCAGCATGCCGATCATTCCTTCCGGCGTTCGGTCCCGCCGGAACCGCCACACTGCCCAGCCGAAGAAACCGAAATACAGGAACACGCCGACGAAGCCGCTGCAGATCAGCACCAGCGAGAGCTGCCCGGTGCTTCCTACCTCGGCCTGCCCGCAGATCGGGCAGTCTGGGGTCGGCCCGATCGCGACGGAGTTGATGCTGCCGCGCTGCTGCCTGGTGTCGCCGTAGCCGAGTATGGGCGATGACAAGCCGTCCTTGATCGACAACGCGAAGAGGCTGGACCGGATCGGGTCGCTCTTGCCGTTCTGCAGGCGGAGGCTGACGACCTGCCCGAGCGGGCTGGCCACGCCGACCACCACAACTCCCATGAGCAGCGCGACCAGGCCGCCGAGCACCGCCACCCGCCCTCTGGCCGCCAGCCGGATGGCCAGGTACACCACGGAAAAGCCGGCGGCGATCCAGGCACTGCGGTTCAGCGAGTAGACCAGCGCGATCAGGCCGAGCATGAGGGCGGCCAGTCCGAGAACCCGCAGCCGTCTCGCCCGGCTGCTCAGGCAGGCAAGCAGCAGCCACGGCACGGTGATGGTCAGGCACTCGCCCCAGGTATTGGTGTAGTCGAACGGTGCCTTTGGCCGTCCTTGGCCGGTCGTGGTGCCGAACGCGTTCTGGCTGCCGAACACGTTCTGTATCTGGGTCAGCGCCGGGTGCATCTGCGCCTGGATGAACGCGTTGCCCTGCAAGCTGTGCGGTATCAGCACCAGCGTGGGCGCATTGAACTGCAAGCCCGGCAGCACCATGCCGGCGATCCCGAGCACGGTGGCGTAGCCGCCGACCAGCCCAATCAGCCAGATCAGCTTCCGCCTGGACAACTCGCTCTCGGTGAGATTCCCGACGTACAGCAGCAGCACGGTAATGGCGACATAGGTGGTGGTCCGGTCGGCATAGGCGACCAGCCGGTGACTGACCGGGCTTGACGCGGTCCCCGGAGCCTGCAGGGTCAGCATCGCGACCCCGGCGGTGCTCCAGATGAGGAACAGCAGCCACAGGCCGAAGCCCGGCGGCAGCCTGAGCGGCCTGCTGCCATGAGAGCGCCAGGCATAGAGCCCGGCGGCCATCGGGATCGCGGCACCGATCCACATGAAGTCGGCGATACCGAGCGCCCACCACAGCGGATAGCCAGCCAGCAGCGCGATGACCGGCCAGGCGGGGTGGCGGGTCAGCCAGGCGCCGACCCGCCGTCTTGGCAGGACCTGGCTGACCAGCGCCGATGACGCCACCGGCCGGCGCTCGGGCAGGTCAGCGGGCGCAGGCGCGGGCCGGCCCGCCGCCAGATCAGCTCTCACTCGTGCCCTTGGCAGCCGGGTGATCTGCATTCCGGCCGGTCGGTTCATCAGCAGCGTCCGGCAGCGCGACGCGCGGCAGCGGCCAGGTCTGGTTCGCGGTCCGCGACTGCGAGGTCACGCCGCCCTCGGCGGGCGGCCCGTGCCTTCCCCGGCGGCTGAAATCACCGACCATCGGGCCGGGGCCATACGGCTGCTCGCCGAGTCCGGCATCCGGCCGCTGGCCGACCCGGCCGACCGGCTGCATCGGTGTCGCATCGGCCCGGCGCTGCCCGCTTTGCCGCGCCTGGGCCTGGCCAGGATCAGCCGGCCGCGGCGGATCGGCCACGATCCCGGCCCGCCTGGCGGCCCTCGCTGACCAGCGGCCAGCGGGCAGGACCGCGGCGCCGAGCACCTCGGTCCTGATCCGGTCGAGCCGTCGCATGCAGCTAGTCACCTCGGCCCGCCTGGTGACATCAAGCTCGGCGACGATGATGGCGGTATCGGCGAATTCCGCCAGGTCGAGCGAGCCGCTTTGGGCCGCGGCGCCGGCCTCGATGACGACGTAGCGCGCGCCATCCTTCAGTGCCATCACCGCGCGCCTGCTCGCTTCGTAGGGCAGGTCGTCAGCGGCGCCCTGATCGACGCCGGGCATGATCAGGCGGAGCCTGGGAATCGTCGCGCACTGCCTGGCGACATCGCTGGTCGCCGCGGTACCCGCGATCAGCCCGGCCAGGCCGCGGCCATCGCCTGGCCCGATCCCGAGCAGCCGCGGCGCCAGAGATCCGTGCTGAACGCAGACGAGCACCACATCGGAGCGGATCCTGGCCATGGTCGCGGCCAGGTTCGCCGCGACCACGCTGGTGCTGGTGCCAGCGGATGCGCCAACCACGAGCAGCACATGGCTCCCGTCGCCAAGCGCCGTCGCCGTGGCCCTGGCCAGCTCCGCGAACGCCTGCCCGGAGAAGGACCTGGCCGGCACCAGCGTGTCGTGCGCGCCCGCAGGCCGCTGCTTCAGCGCGAAGAGCACCGGGGTGTCAAGGAAGCGCTCCACGTCCTGTGCCGAGTGGATCCGGTCGTCCCTGCGGTCGGCCCAGAACGCGAGCAGGAGCCCGAGCAGCAGGCCGACCATGACCCCGCTCGGCCCGACCAGCAGCTTCCTCGGGCTGGTCGGCACGGTGGGCCGCAGCGCGGCGGTAATGATGTAGCCGGACTTGAAGTTGGTCGAGGCGTCCATCGCGGCGATCGTAGATCGCAGCGGGGCAAGCTGGGTACTGACATTCACCAGCGCAGAGTGCGCCGCCGAGTAGGCCGCGGAGCCGGGCCGCAGCGTCTTGAGCTGGCTCTCCAGATCGATGGACCTGGCCAGCAGCGTCTTCTCCTTGGCCTGCTCGGTCTGGATCGACGAGGCGATCTTGGCACGCGCGGTCGCCTCCCTGGCCGCCAGGTAGGAGGTCGCGAACGCCTGGGCGCAGCTTGCCGCCGCCCGCGGCGCGCCTTCCGAGCAGCTGATCTGGAGTATCTGGGTGTTCGCGGGCACCGTGACGCTGACATGCTTGGCCAGCGCGGTAGGTGCCAGGCTGCTATCCAGGTCCCTGGCGACGAGCTTGGCCACCGAGGTGGACGTGACGATCTGCACCTCGTTGTCCATGTTGACCACGGTGCTTGTCTTGTTGCCAAGCAGCGCCGCGGCGTTCGCCGCGTTCGGGGTGACGTAGACCGATGCGGTCGCCGTGTAGGACTTCGGCGCGACCACGATGTACGCGGCCGCGGCGAGCGTGCCGAGGAAGGTGAGCGACACGATCATGCGCCATCGGCGCCGCAGAACCCCGACATAGTCGGAAATCTCGAATGAGTCCGGCCTGGCTGAGTCGATCATGCGGCGGTTGCTCCTCGTGCGGCGCTGCGGTGTCCCTGACCCTTGCGAGCTCTCCCCCCGGACGGGCTGGCTAATCAGTGACCGACCAGTATCAAAGTGTAATGTCGGAAGCGGGGTGCCAAAGCACGATCAAACCAGGCTAGAGCCGGCCAGCCGATGCTTGGTCACGGTTCGCCGGTAGGTGCCAGCGACGGGCTAGGCGACAATGGGAGCAGCGACCGTGGCAATGACGCCCTGACCCCCGGAGAGCCTGTGGTGACCTGTCTCAGCGACCTTGGCGAGTACGTGACGATACCGGCCGTAACCTCCATGACCCTGTCGCCCGACGGCAGCTGGCTGGCGGCGACCGTCCAGGCACCAGGACCCGACGGCAAGAAGCAGGTCAGCAGCATCTGGCGGATCGATACCGGCCAGGGGCGGCCCGCCAGGCTGACCTGGTCACCGCACGGAGAGACCGGGCCGGCCTTCCTGCCGGACGGGTCATTGCTCTTCATCTCCCAGCGGGCGCAGCCGGCCGGAGGCGGTGGCGAGCCTCCGGCTGACCGGCCCTCTGTCTGGGTACTGCCGGCCAGCGGCGGCGAGTCGTACCAGGTCGCCGCGCCGGCCGGGGGCGCGGCGAAACTGACCGTCGCCCGGCTGGCTGGCACGGTCCTGCTGGCCGCTCAGGCGCTGCCGGGCACCAAGAGCGCGGAGGACGACGCGGCGCGGCGCAAGGCACGCCAGGATCTGGGCGTGACGGCGATCTTGCACGAAGGCGGCCCTGTCAGGTTCTGGGATCACGATCTTGGCCCGGACTGCACCCGCCTGCTGGCCGGCCAGCTTGACCTGGCGGCCTGCCGGGCGGGCGAGCCCGCCGCGCTCGCCGACCTCACGCCCGAGCCCGGCCGGGCGCTGGACGAGCAGTCCTTCTGGCTGTCGCCCGACGGCGCGGTGGCCGCGTCAGGGTGGCGGGTGCACGGAGCCGGGGAGGCGCACACCGAGGTGGTCCTCTTCGACCTGGCCACGTCGCGGCGCCGTACGCTGATGGCCGATGCCGACGCCGATTTCAATCAGCCTGCGATCTCACCGGACGGCACGATGGTGGTGGCGATCCGCGCCGCGCACCATACCTATGCGCGGCCAGGCGACAGCACGCTGGTGATCACGGCCCTCGACGCCGCCGAGCCTGCCGGGGCGGCGGACCTGCTTGCCGGTTTCGATCGCCGGCCGCTGAGCCTGGCGTGGGCACCGGATTCGGCATCCGTCTACTTCACCGCCGATGACAACGGCAGGCGGCCGGTCTTCCGCGCCGATGTCTCCAGCGGCAAGGTCACGCAGGTCACCTCGGATGACGCCGCCTACGACTGCCTGTGCCCCGCGCCAGACGGCCTGGCCGTCTACGCCCTGCGCTCGGCTATCAGCGAGCCCCCCGCGCCGGTCAGGATCGAGCTTGCAGAGGCGGCGGCGGGCCCGGTCCGGCTGGCGAGCCCGGTCGGCGGCATCAGCGTGCCCGGTCATGTCGAGGAGCTCTCCGTCCAGGCAGCGGACGGCGCGGTGGTCCGCTCCTGGCTGGTGCTTCCCGAAGGCGCGAGCCCGGATAACCAGGCGCCCCTGCTGCTGTGGGTGCACGGCGGGCCAGAGATGAGCTGGAACGCCTGGTCCTGGCGATGGAACCCGTGGCTGATGGCGGCCAGGGGCTATGCCGTGCTGCTACCTGACCCGGCCCTGTCGACCGGCTACGGCAACGAGTTCGTCGCGCGCGGTCACGGAGAGTGGGGCGGCAGGCCATATGCGGACCTGATGACGGTGACCGACGCGGCGACGGCGCGGCCGGATATCGACGCCAGCAGGACGGCGATGATGGGCGCATCGTTCGGCGGGTACATGGCGAACTGGATCGCCGGCCATACCGACCGGTTCGCCGCGATCGTCAGCCATGCCGGGCTGTGGGCGCTTGACCAGATGTTCGGCACGTCCGACCTCCCGGTCTTCTGGCGCCGCACCTACGGCGACCCGGCCGTCCAGCCCGCCCGCTACCTGGACAACTCACCGCACCTGCACGCCGACCGGATCGTCACCCCGATGCTGATCATCCACGGTGACAAGGATTACCGGGTGCCGATCGGCGAGGCGCTGCGGCTGTACTGGGACCTGACCAGCCGCGGGAAGCCGGCCAAGTTCCTGTACTTCGCGCAGGAGAACCACTGGGTGCTCCAGCCGGGCGACGTCCGGGTCTGGTACGAGACGGTCTTCGCCTTCCTGGCCGAGCATGTGCTCGGCATGCACTGGCAGCGCCCTGCCCTGCTCTAGCCTGGCGCGGACGTCAGAGCCGGGCCCGCCCGGCGGCGGGCCCGGCTGCTTGCGAAGCGCCTGGACCGGTCAGGCGACCGGGCCGAAGCGCAGGGTGAACTCCTGCGAGTCGCGGACCACGCCGCCGGTGAGCAGGTCAAGCCGCCGCACCTTGAGCTGGTTGCGCGGGCCGGTGGTGCCCGCGTCGACGGTGAGGACCAGCGGGTGGCTGAAGTTCGGGTCGGAGGCGTTCACCCACGGCGTGTAGAACCGCGGGCCCACACTGTCCGCGTGCGTCAGGTCGCCGACCCACAGCGTGGTGGCGTTGGCGCCGCAGCGCCGCAGGGTCACGTTCTCGTCAGCGATCCCGGCCGTCAGCAGGCCGGCGCACAACCCGGTCTGGTTGCCGAACGGTGCCCAGTCCGACTCGAACACCGGGAAGTTTGGCGGGTAGTTGATGCAGACGTAGGACTGGAGCGGGATCTGGCCGCCGCAAAACGCACCGAGGGTGCCGACCTGCGCGCCGACGAAGTCCTCGTTCGGGTGGCTGTTGCTGGCCCTGTTCAGGTTGAGCTTCTGGCCGATCCGGCCGCCGATGCCGGTGTCGCCGGGCACGTACGCGTTCTGGATCACCCGGTGGCCAAGCTCCAGGCTGGACAGCTCGAAGCAGCTGGCGCCGCAGGCCGGGGTGGCCTTGGGCGGGCCGCTCACCACCGCCGCCTGCGCCGCGGTCGCGCCGAGCGTGAGCAGGGCCGCAGCGGTGCTCAGCGCCATGATCATCTTACCCATATACTTCTCCTTGGTCCTGGTCAGGGCTGATAAAGCTCATTTCCTGACCTTCCTGCCTGGATAGCCGCGGCGGTGCCGCGAATTGTTGACGTATGCCAAGACGCTACGGCTCATCCGAAGGTTTACAAAAATAGCCTGATGAATCTCAAACAAAAAGATCTGACGCCATAGAGGCAAGTAAATGGGGTTATACTATTCTTTGCATTTTACTTTGGCTCTGACCTGCTCGTATGCAGCGATAAGCACGGTACTGCGCAATTATCAACCGGCATGCCCTGACTGCGCGGACCGCCCGGTCACTGCCGACGGTCCGGCGCTGGTCCGTTATTCGTTCGAGAGCTGACGCGCGGAAAATGCCGGATGGCCAGAAACGGGTCGCCGCGGCGCTGCCCGGTAATTCGGCGCAATGCCCCGACCGCGCCAGCGGCGCCGTTTATGCCAAGCTGCCGGCGGCGGGGCGCCGGCCAGCACGAAGCGAGCGCGACGGCTGTGCCAGGCTGTTTTCATGCCTCGCGCCCACCTAGACAAGCGGCCAGGTGACATCTCGGCGATGTTCGACGCGGTCGCCGAGCGCTACGACCTGCTCAATGATGTGCTGTCGCTCGGCCAGGACCGCCGGTGGCGGTCGGCCGTAGCCAGGGCGGTCGCGGCCGGCCCTGCCGATCTGGTGCTGGACGTCGCGGCCGGCACGGGTACCTCGTCACGGGCGTTCACCTCGGCCCGGGCGCGCTGCGTAGCGTGCGACTTCTCGCTCGGCATGCTCAGTGCGGGGGCACGCAGGCCAGCCAGCCTGGTCAGCTTCGTCGCGGGTGACGCGCTGGCGCTGCCGTTCGCCGACGAGGCGTTCGACGCGGTCACCATCTCCTTCGGCCTGCGCAACGTGGCGAGCCCTGAGGCGGCGCTCGCTGAGATGCGCAGGGTCACCAAGCCAGGCGGCACCCTGGCGGTCTGCGAGTTCAGCCATCTGCTGGCCAGGCCGCTCGACGCCGCGTACCAGCGCTACCTGGCCGCCGTGCTGCCAGCGGTGGCCGGCCGGCTCTCCCGCAATCCGGCGGCTTACCGCTACCTTGCCGAGTCGATCGGCGCCTGGCCGGCTCAGGGCGAACTTGCCCGCCTGATCGGCGCGGCCGGGTGGTCGGCGGTCAGGTGGCGGAACCTGTCTTTCGGCATCGTCGCGCTGCATATCGCCAGGCGGCGCAGGGGCGGCTGATGAGGGTTCTGGCCACGGTCTAGACTAAGCAGCGGCAGAACTTGTGAAGTCGTTCACAAGATTGGCGGGACGGGTCCGTGACCGAGCAGAACCCTCCGGACCAGGCGAGCCGCCCAGCGGCGGCCGGTCGTGTCCGCGGCCCCCGGTCGCGCGGTGCAGGCCACCAGACGGTCAGGTCGTCTGATACCGCTGACGTCATCGTGGTCGGGGCCGGCCCGGCCGGGTCGTCGGCGGCCTTTTACCTGGCAACCGCCGGGCTTGACGTGCTGCTGCTTGAGAAGTCGAGCTTCCCGCGGGAGAAGGTGTGCGGAGACGGGCTGACACCGCGGGCCGTCAAGGCGCTCACCGCGATGGGCGTTCCGATCCCCGAGCGGGATGGCTGGCTGAGGAATAAAGGACTGCGCATCATCGGCGGCGGCGGCCGGATCGAGCTCGCCTGGCCCGATCTGTCCAGCTACCCAGGGTTCGGGATGGTCAGGGCACGGACGGACTACGACGAGATCCTGGCCAGGCACGCGCAGAAGGCCGGCGCGCGGCTGCTGGAGAACGTCACGGTCACCGGGGCGCTCACCGACCAGCGGACCGGGCGGGTCACCGGCGTCACGGCCAGGGAGGCGACCACTGACGGCCAGCCAGCGCCGGAGACCAACGGCCAGCCAGCGCCAGGGACCAACGGGCGCAAGCAGCCGGCCGAGCGGACGTTCGGCGCCCGCCTGGTGCTCGCCGCTGACGGCAATTCCTCCAGGCTGTCGGTCTCGATGGGCCTGCACAAGCGGGATGACCGCCCGCTCGGCGTCGCCGTGAGGGGCTACTACACCACGCCAAGGCATGACGACGATTACCTGGAGGCCTGGCTGGACCTGTGGGACGGCAAGGCGCTGCTCCCCGGTTACGGCTGGATCTTCGGCATGGGGGACGGCACCTCCAACGTGGGCCTCGGCCTGCTGAACACCTCGGACTCCTTCGGTCACATCGACTACCGGGCGCTGCTGCGCCGGTGGCTCGCGGCGATGCCGGCCGAGTGGGGCCTGGTGGAGGAGAACAGGACCCAGCCGATACGTGGCGCGGCGCTGCCGATGGGCTTCAACCGCACCCCGCACTACACCCGCGGCCTGGTGCTTGTCGGCGACGCCGCCGGGCTGGTGAACCCGTTCAACGGCGAGGGCATCGCCTACGCGATGGAGTCTGGCGAGCTCGCGGCCCAGTCGGTCGTGCAGGCGCTAGGCCGGCAAACCGCCGCGGGCACCGAGCGGGTGCTCCAGGGCTATCCCGCGGCGCTCAAGGATGCCTACGGCGGCTACTACACTCTCGGCCGGACCTTCGTGAAGCTGATCGGCAAGCCGTCCTTCATGCGGTTCGCCACCAGGCACGGGGTCAAGCGCCCGGCAGTGATGCGGATGACGATGAAGCTGCTCGGCAACCTGACCGAGCCCCGGGGCGGCGACGCGGTCGACCGGGTGCTCAACGCACTGTCTAAGATGACGCCGGCGGCATAGCGTCGCCCGATGCGGATGTTTGCGACAGATCGCTTGGCGGCCGGCCGGCTGCCCAGCCGGACAAGGGGGTAACGGAGCCGATGAGCAGCTACGTGCCCATCGTGGTGCTCGGGGCGCTGTCCGCCGTGTTCGCCATCTTCTCGCTCGTCATGGGAACTCTGGCCGGGCCCAAGCGATGGAACCGGGCCAAGCTCGAGGCCTACGAGTGCGGGATCGAGCCGACCCGCCAGCCGGCCGGGATCAGGTTCCCGGTCAAGTACTACCTGACGGCGATGCTCTTCATCGTCTTTGACATAGAGATCATCTTCCTGTACCCGTGGGCGGTCGCCTTTGATCATCTCGGGGCGTTCGGCCTGGTTGAGATGGTCACCTTCATTGCGACCGTGCTCGTCGCTTACGTCTACGTATGGCGGCGCGGCGGCCTGGATTGGGATTAGCCGATGGGCCTGGAAGAAAAGCTGCCGAGCGGAATACTGCTGACCACGGTCGAGAAGCTGGCCGGATACGCGCGCAAGTCCTCGGTCTGGCCTGCCACCTTCGGCCTGGCCTGCTGCGCGATCGAGCTGATGTCAACCGGCGGGCCAAGGCACGACCTGGCAAGATTCGGCATGGAGCGGGCGTCGAACACGCCGCGCCAGGCCGATCTGATGATCGTCGCCGGGCGGGTGAGCCAGAAGATGGCTCCGGTGCTGCGCCAGATCTATGACCAGATGTCCGAGCCCAAATGGGTGATCTCGATGGGCGTCTGCGCCTCAAGCGGCGGCATGTTCAACAATTACGCGATCGTCCAGGGCGTAGACCACATCGTGCCGGTGGACATCTACCTGCCAGGCTGCCCGCCGCGGCCGGAGATGCTGATCGACGCGATCGTGAAGCTGCACGACAAGATCCAGAACGCCAAGCTTGGCGTGAACCGGGAGCGGCAGATCACCGAGCTTGAGCAGGCCAGACTGCGGCGGCTGCCCCTGGTGCCGAGCCTGCGAGCGGAGGCGGACCGATGAGCGGGCCAACCGCCCATGACCCCGCGGCGCAAGCACGGGGGGACGACCCGCCGGAGCCCCCCGAGGTGCTGGCCGGCCAGGAGCGGCTGTCCGAGCGGGTGGTCCGCTCCGGGATGTTCGGCACGACGACCGCCGGCGACACCTCAGGCTACGGCGGCCTCAAGGTGCGCGTGCCGATCTCGTTGCCCAGCGAGCCACCGTACGGCTCGTACTTCGATGACCTCGTGGCCGCCCTCGGCGGCGCGCTTGAGCGGGACAAGCTGAGCTTCGGCACGGCCATCGAGCGGGTCGTTGCCGCCTACGGCGAGCTGACACTGCACGTGCGCCGGGAGAACCTGGTCGATGTCGCCAGGGCGCTGCGGGATGACCCGGCGCTGGCATTCGAGCTCTGCCTCGGTGTCTCCGGCGTGCACTACCTCAGCGACTACGGGCGCGAACTGCACGCCGTCTACCATCTGGCCTCCATCACGCACAACCGGCGGCTGCGGCTCGAAGTGTCCGTGCCGGACGCCGACCCGCACATCCCTTCTGTGGTTAGCGTCTACCCGACCTGTGACTGGCATGAGCGGGAGACCTGGGACTTCTTCGGCATCATCTTCGACGGCCATCCGGCGCTGACCAGGATCGAGATGCCGGACGACTGGAAGGGCCATCCGCAGCGGAAGGACTACCCGCTGGGCGGCATCGCCGTGGAATACCGCGGCGCGACCGTGCCGCCTCCCGACGAGCGGAGGTCATACGCATGACAGCGACAGCGGCGGGGGGCTCCGGGGCGTCGTCCCCACGGGCTGGCACCGAGCGCGTGTACCACGTCGGCGGGCAGGACTGGGACGAGATCGTCGCGGCCGGGGACGCCGCCGGCGACGACAGCGGCGATGAGCGCATGGTCGTCAACATGGGCCCGCAGCACCCGTCGACCCACGGCGTGCTCAGGCTGATTCTCACCCTCGACGGCGAGACGGTGACCGAACTGCGGCCGGTGATCGGCTACCTGCACACCGGCATCGAGAAGAACATGGAGTTCCGCACCTGGACCCAGGGCGTCACGTTCTGCACCCGGATGGACTACCTGTCGCCGCTGTTCAACGAGACCGCTTACTGCCTGGCCGTCGAGCGGCTGCTGGGAGTTACCGACGAGATCCCTGAGCGGGCCAGCGTCCTGCGCGTGCTCATGATGGAGCTGAACCGGATCTCCTCGCACCTGACCGCCGTCGGCACGTTCGGCATGGAGCTGGGGGCCACCACGGTCTTCCTGTACGGCATGCGCGAGCGGGAGAAGGTGCTTGACCTGTTCGAGCTGATCAGTGGCCTGCGGATGAACCACGCGTACATCAGGCCTGGCGGCGTGGCAATGGACATGCCGCCCGGCGCCCTGGAGAAGCTCAGGGAATTCCTCCGGGTGATGCCCGGCCTGGTCGGTGAGCTGCGCAATCTGCTCGACGCCAACCCGATCTACCTGGCCAGGACCCGCTCGATCGCGCACCTGGACCTGACCGGCTGCATGGCGCTCGGCGTCACCGGCCCGATGCTGCGGGCCACCGGACTGCCGTGGGACCTGCGCAAGAGCCAGCCGTACTGCGGCTACGAGACCTACGAGTTCGAGGTCCCGACCCAGGACACCTGCGACGCCTACGGCAGGTACCTGGTGAGGATGGACGAGATCGACCAGTCGCTGCGGATTGTCGAGCAGTGCGTGGACCGGCTCGCCGCTGCCAGGCCTGCCGATGACCCGGTCATGATCGCGAACGCTAAGATCGGCTGGCCGGCGCAGCTCTCGGTCGGCCCGGACGGCATGGGCAACTCCGCCGACCACATCGCGCACATCATGAGCCAGTCGATGGAGGCTCTGATCCACCACTTCAAGCTGGTGACCGAGGGATTCAGGGTCCCGGCCGGGCAGGTCTACGCGGCCGTCGAGTCGCCGCGCGGCGAGCTCGGCTGCCACGCGGTCAGCGACGGCGGCACCCGGCCTTACCGGGCGCACTTCCGCGACCCGTCGTTCACCAACCTGCAATCGGTGTCCGCGATGTCCGAGGGCGGCCTAGTCGCCGATGTCATCGCCGCGGTGGCCAGCATCGACCCGGTGATGGGAGGAGTGGACAGGTAATGGCGTTCAGCGAGCAGGTGCGGACGGCACTGGCCACGGACGCGGCGCAGATCATCGCCAGGTACCCGCAGCCGCGCTCGGCGCTGCTTCCGCTGCTGCACCTGGTGCAGGCGGAGGAAGGCTACGTGTCGGCCGACGGCCTGGCCTTCTGCGCCGAGCAACTCGGCCTGACCGAGGCCGAGGTCACCGCGGTGGTGTCGTTCTACACCATGTACAAGCGGCGGCCGGTGGGAAAGTACCACGTCGGCGTGTGCACGAACACGCTATGCGCGGTGCTCGGCGGCGACGCCATCTACGCGGATCTGCGCGGCTATCTGGGGACTCACGGCGATGAGCCGACCGAGGACGGTATGGTCAGCATCGAGCGGGTAGAGTGCAACGCCGCCTGCGATTACGCCCCTGTCGTCATGGTCAACTGGGAGTTCTTCGACAACATGACGCCGAGGTCGGCGCGGAATCTGGTGGACGGCCTGCGAACCGGCGCTGATGTCGAGCCCAGCCGCGGTGCCCCCCGGCTGGTGACCTGGCGGGAGGCAGCCAGGATCCTGGCCGGCTTCCCCGATGACCAGGCGACCGGCGGGCAGACGGCCGGCCAGCCGACCCTGGCCGGGCTGCGGATCGCCAGGGACAACGGCTGGCAGCCTGAGCAGCCGGATGACCGGCAGGAACCCGCGCGGTCCACCGCCGACAACGGGGGGTCGCAGTGACCTCAGTGCTGACACCCGAGCTCACCGCCCGCTGGGACGAGCCGGACTCCTTCACCATGGCCGGGTACCGCAGGGTCGGCGGCTACCGGGCGCTCGCCAGGGCGCTCGCCATGCAGCCGGACGATGTGATCTCCGCCGTCAAGGCCTCCGGCCTGCGCGGCCGAGGCGGCGCCGGATTCCCCACCGGGGTGAAGTGGGGGTTCATCCCGCAGGGCGACGGCAAGCCGCACTACCTGGTGGTCAACGCCGACGAGTCAGAGCCCGGCACCTGCAAGGACATCCCGATCATGCTGGCCAACCCGCACGCGATGGTCGAGGGCGCGATCATCGCCGCGTACGCCATCCGGGCCGAGCGGGCGTTCATCTACGTGCGCGGTGAGGTGCTGCACGTCATCCGCCGCGTGCACCACGCGGTCGCCGAGGCCCGCCAAGCGGGCTACCTGGGCAAGGACATCCTGAACTCCGGCTTCAACCTGGAGATCGTGGTGCACGCCGGGGCCGGCGCCTACGAGTGCGGCGAGGAGACCGCGCTGCTCGACTCGCTTGAGGGCTTGCGCGGCCAGCCGAGGCTGAAGCCGCCGTTCCCGGCGATCGAAGGGCTGTACGCCTGCCCCACCGTGGTGAACAACGTCGAGTCGATCGCCAGTGTCCCTTACATCATCGCCCGCGGTGCCGATGCGTTCGCCGCCCTCGGCACGGAGCGATCCAAGGGCTTCGGCATCTTCTCGCTGTCCGGGCACGTCACCACCCCAGGACAATACGAGGCGCCGCTTGGAGTCACGCTGCGCGAGCTGCTCTCCCTGGCCGGCGGCGTCCGAGCCGGCCACCGGCTGAAGTTCTGGACGCCAGGCGGTTCATCCACTCCGATCTTCACCGACGAGCACCTGGACATCCCGCTCGACTTCGAATCGGTCGGCGCCGCGGGGTCGATGCTCGGGACCAGGGCGCTGCAGATCTTCGACGAGACGACCTGCGTGGTCCGTGCCACGCTCAGGTGGACCGAGTTCTACGAGCACGAGTCGTGCGGCAAGTGCACGCCGTGCCGGGAGGGCACCTACTGGATGGTGCAGGTGCTCGCCGCACTTGAGGACGGCAAGGGCGCGGACGCCGACCTGGACAAGCTGCTCGATATCTGCGGCAACATACTCGGCCGGGCGTTCTGCCCGTTCGGTGACGGCGCGATCAGCCCGGTAGTCTCCTCGATCAAGTACTTCAGGGACGAGTTCATCGAGCACTCCAAGCGCGGGAGCTGCCCGTTCGACCCGGCCGCCGCTGCCCTCTTCGGCGGGTTCGGGGGGTCGTCGCCCCGAGCAGGCACCGCCGGGGGGTTCGGGAGGTCGTCGCCCCGTGCCAGCACCGCCGGAGCGTTCGGGGGGTCGTCGCCCCGTGCCAGCACCGCCGGGGGGTTCGGGGGGTCGCCCCCCCGAGCTAGCACAGCCGGGCCGGGAGGTGCCGACCGTCCATGAGCGCTCAGCCGAACAACGCCTCTGGCGGGCTCGCCAAGCCGGCCGACGGGGTGCGGGTCACCATCGACGGCTTCCAGATCACCGTACCGAAAGGCACCCTGATCATCCGGGCCGCCGAGCAGCTTGGCATCGCGATCCCGCGGTTCTGCGATCACCCGCTGCTCGCGCCGATCGGGGCCTGCCGGCAGTGCCTGGTGCAGGTCGAGGGGCAGTCGAAGCCGCCAGCCTCGTGTACCACCGTCTGCACCGACGGCATGGTCGTGCGCACCCAGCTGACCTCGCCGGTGGCCGAGAAGGCTCAGCGCGGCGTGATGGAGATGCTGCTCATCAACCATCCGCTCGACTGCCCGATGTGCGACAAGGGCGGCGAGTGCCCGCTGCAGAACCAGGCCATGACCGCCGGCGCCGGCGAGACCAGGTTCACCGGCAAGAAGCGAACCTTCGCCAAGCCGATCGCGCTGTCCGCGCAGGTGCTGCTCGACCGCGAGCGCTGCGTGCAGTGCGCGAGGTGCACCAGGTTCGCTGATCAGATCGCCGGCGACCCGCTAATAGAGCTGGTCGAACGGGGGCCCGCCGAGCAGGTGGCCACCGCGGACGGAGTGCCGTTCGACTCATACTTCTCCGGCAATACCGTACAGATCTGCCCGGTCGGCGCGCTGACCGGAGCCGCGTACCGATTCCGCGCCCGGCCATTCGACACCGTTTCGACGCCCGGCATCTGCGAGCACTGCGCCAGCGGGTGCCGGCAGCGCACCGACGAGCGCCGCGGCAAGGTGACCCGCCGGCTGGCTGGCAACGCGCCTGAGGTCAACGAGGAGTGGAACTGCGATAAGGGGCGGTGGGCCTTCAGCTACGCGACACAGCCGGACCGGCTGGTAACCCCGCTGGTCAGGGATGAGGCCGGGGGGCTGCGGGGGGCCTCATGGCCGGAGGCGCTTGACGCGGCCGCCGGCGGGCTGCTCGCCGCGCGGGGCCGGGCCGGCGTGCTTACCGGCGGGCGGCTGACCGTGGAAGACGCCTACGCCTACGCCAAGTTCGCCAGGCTCGCGCTGGCGACCAACGACATCGACATGCGGGCCAGGCCGCACAGCGCGGAGGAGACCGAGTTCCTCGCCGATGCCGTGGCCGGGCAGGACGCCGGCGTCAGCTATACCAGCCTGGAGCAGGCGCCGGCCGTACTGCTGGCCGGATTCGAGCCGGAGGAAGAATCGCCGATCGTGTTCCTGCGGCTGCGGAAGGCCGCCAGGCTCCGCGGCGCCAGCATCTTCTCGCTGGCGGCGCTGGCCAGCCCGGGCCTGCACCGGATGTCAGGCACGCTGCTGCCGGTCGAGCCCGGCGCGGAGGCCGACGCGCTCGGGCAGCTCGCCGGGCTGGCGCCAGCGGCATCCGGCGGCGACGCCGTTGTCGGCCGCCGCGCCGGCGATGATGTCGGCCGCCGGGCCGGCGATGATACCGACGCCAGCCGGGCGGCGGCGGCGCTGTGCCAGCCAGGTGCGGTCATCATGGTCGGCGAACGGCTGGCCGAGGTGCCTGGCGCGCTGTCCGCCGCGGTCAGGCTGGCCGGGCGGACCGGCGCCGGCCTTGCCTGGATACCGCGCCGGGCCGGCGAGCGCGGCGCCGTCGAGGCTGGAGCGCTGCCGGTGCTGCTGCCCGGCGGCCGCCGGGTCACCGACCAGGCTGCCAGGGCGGAGGTGGCAAGGGTATGGGGGGCGGTGTCGCTGCCCGGCGAGCCGGGCAGGGACACGGGCCAGATCCTCGCGGCGGTCGCCGATGGAGAGCTTGACGCGCTGGTGGTGGCCGGCGTCGATCCCTACGACCTGCCTGACCCGCAGGCCGCGCTCGCGGCGCTCGGGCAGGCCGGCTTCGTGGTGAGCCTGGAGCTGAGGGTCAGCGCCGTCACCGACCGGGCCGACGTCGTCCTTCCCGTGGCCGCCGTGACCGAGAAGGCCGGGACGTTCCTGAACTGGGCGGGCCGGCCGGGAGTATTCCGCGCCGCGCTCCGGGTGCCAGGCGCGCGAACCGACCTGGACGTGCTCGCGGGCATCGCGGACGCCATGGACGTGCACCTCGGGCTGCCCGACGTGGCCGCGGCCAGGCGCGAGCTGACCGCGCTTGGCAGCAGGCCGGCCGGCGTGAACCGGGGCGAGGCTGGCCCCGAGCCGGCCGGCCAGGCCGAGCCGGCCGAAGCCGGGGGCAGCCTGCTCGCGCGTGGCGCCCAGGTCGCTCGCGGCCTGCTTGAGCGCGGTAACCAGCTCGCCGCCGGCCTGCTCGGCGCCGACCAGCGGGAGGGCAAGGCAGGTGCTGGCGAGGCGGTGCTGGCCACCTGGCATAATCTGCTCGACGCGGGCAGGATGCAAGATGGCGAGCCGAACCTGGCCGCCACCGCGCGAGCCGCGGTAGCGAAGATGTCGGCGGCTACCGCGGCGGAGGCGGGCGTGGCCGACGGTGCCAAGGTGACCGTGGCGACCAGCCGCGGCCAGATCACCGTCCCTGTCCAGCTGACGCCGATGCCCGACCGCGTGGTCTGGCTGCCAGCGAACTCGCCGGGCTGCGCGGTTCGGCGCGAGCTTGGCGGTGGTCACGGCACCATGGTGACGGTGCAGGCTGCGGGGGATGACCCCCGGGCCCCCGAGGTGCGGGCTGCGGGGGATGACCCCCGGGCCCCCGAGGTGCAGGCTGCGGGGGACGACCCCCGGACCCCCGAGGTGCAGGCTGCGGGGGACGACCCCCGGACCCCCGCAAGGAGGAGCGCGGAATGACTGCCCTGGCCGGGCTGGCGCGGACGCACCTGGCCGCCGCGGTTCCCGCGGCGCCCGGCATCGACCGCGATCCTTGGTGGCTGACCGGACTGAAGGTCCTGATTGTCTTTCTGTTCCTGATGCTGACCACGCTGCTGATGATCTGGGCGGAGCGCAGGGTCATCGGCCGGATGCAGCAGCGGCCCGGCCCCAACCGGGCCGGCAAGTTCGGCCTGCTGCAGTCGCTGATGGACGGCATCAAGCTGCCGCTGAAGGAGGACATCATCCCGCGCGGCGTGGACAAGACGCTGTTCGTCATCGCTCCGGCGATCGCGGCGATCCCGGCCTTCATCAGCTTCGCGATCATCCCGCTCGGGCCGGTCGTGTCTATATTCGGGCACCGCACCCCGCTGCAGCTTGCCGACCTGCCGGTCGCCGTGCTGCTTGTGCTCGCGATGAGCTCGATGGGCGTCTATGGCATCGTGCTGGCCGGCTGGGCGTCCACCTCGCCCTATTCGCTGCTCGGCGGCCTTCGGTCATCCGCCCAGGTGATCAGTTACGAGATCGCGATGGGCATCTCGTTCGTGCCGGTCTTCCTGTACGCCGGCTCGCTGTCCACCTCGCAGATCGTCGCGGCGCAGGCGCACGGATCGCCGTTCCACCTGTTCGGCGTCACGCTGCACTACCCGTCCTGGTTCGCGGTGCTGCTGCTGCCGTCCTTCGTGATCTACCTGATCACCATGGTCGGCGAGACCAACCGGCTGCCGTTCGACCTGCCCGAGGGCGAGGGCGAACTGGTCGCCGGCTACCACACCGAGTACTCATCGCTCAGGTTCGCCTTGTTCTACCTGGCCGAGTACGTCAGCATGATCACGGTCTCGGCGCTGGCCACCACGTTGTTCCTCGGCGGCTGGCGGGCGGTATGGCCGATCACGCTCTGGTCCGGCGCGAACTCCGGCTGGTGGCCGCTGCTGTGGTTCCTCGGCAAGCTGGTGATCTTCCTGTTCGTCTTCATCTGGCTGCGCGGTTCGCTGCCCAGGATCAGGTATGACCAGCTGATGGCGCTCGGCTGGAAGATCCTGATCCCGGCTTCGCTTGCCTGGACCCTGATGATCGCGACGCTTCGGGTCTGGCGCAGGCAGGGCGGGAGTACTCCGGTATACCTGGTGGCAGGCGGCATCCTGCTGGCGCTGCTCGCGCTGGCGTTCGCCTGGGACGTGGCCGCCGAGCGCCGCGCGGCGACCGAAGCGCAGGCGGTGGAAGAAGACACCGGCGGATTCCCGGTTCCCCCGCTCGACCTGCCGCACTATCACGGCATCGTGACCGACGGCCCGCCGGCGGCCGATCAGCAGGTCTCCGCCGGGCCGGCCGCGGCCGCAGCCGCGGCCAAGGAGGTGGCCGGTGCCTGACTTCCTCAAGCCCGTGATGGGCTTCGCCGTCACCTTCCGGCAGATGTTCCGCAAGGTGGACACCGTCCAGTACCCGGAGGAGAAGCGGCCGACGGCGCCCAGGTTCCACGGCAGGCACCAGCTGAACCGCTGGCCGGACGGGCTCGAGAAATGCATCGGCTGCGAGCTGTGCGCCTGGGCGTGCCCGGCGGACGCGATCTACGTAGAGGGCGGCGACAACACCCCGGACGAACGCTACTCGCCTGGCGAGCGGTACGGTCCCGTCTACCAGATCAATTACCTGCGCTGCATCTTGTGCGGGCTGTGCATCGAAGCCTGCCCGACCAGGGCGCTGACCATGACCAACGACTATGAGCTTGCCGATGATAACAGGGAGAGCCTGATCTGGACCAAGGAGCAGCTGCTCGCGCCGCTGCAGCCAGGCATGGAGCCGCCGCCGCACCCGATGCGCCTTGGCGAGACCGAAGAGGACTACTACCGGCTTGGCCCCACCTTCGCCGCCCAGTCGGCCGATGTGCTCGGCGCGCTTGCCGGTGCCGCGAGCGAAGGCCAGCCAGGTACCGGCGCCGCGGCCGGCCCGGCCACCGCCGACGGCAGCCAGGAGGCAGCGGACACCGGCGGTGATTCCCGGTGAGCCAGCACCTGATCGCGGCCAGCGCGGCCGCGACGACACAGGGCGCCGCGTTCTGGGTGCTCGCGGTGGTCGCGGTGGCCGCAGCGATCGGGATGATCCTGATCAGGCGAGTCGTGCACTGCGCGATGCTGCTGGCCGTCGTGATGCTGATCCTCGCCGCTATGTATGCCATGCAGGGCGCGCCGTTCCTTGCCTTCGTCCAGGTGATCGTCTACACCGGCGCCGTCCTCATGTTGTTCCTGTTCGTCATGATGATCGTCGGCATCACCGCGTCGGACTCGATCGTCGAGACGATCAGGGGGCAGCGGCTGGCGGCCGGGCTGACGGCGATCGGGCTGCTCGTGCTGCTGAGCCTGATCGTCGGGCATGCGGCGATCGGCCATGCTGCAGCGTCCGGGCCGCGCAACGGCTCATCGAACGTCAATGACCTGGCCGCGCTGATCTTCACCAGGTATGTCTTCCCGTTCGAGGTGACCAGCGCCCTGCTGATCACCGCCGCGCTGGGTGCGATGGTGCTCGCGCACCGGGAGCGGACCAGCCCCAAGCCGACCCAGCGCATGCTGTCAAGGCGCCGGGTGGCCAGCGGCCGGCCGGCACCGCTGCCGGGGCCGGGCACCTACGCGCGGCACAATGCGGTGGACTCACCCGCGCTGCTGCCTGATGGCTCCCAGTCGAGTCTGTCGGTCAGCGGCGTGCTGACCGGCCGCGCCGGGCCGGCCCCTGGCCGGCAGGCGATCGGCGGCGAGATCCTCGATCCGGCAGATCCGGCCGATCCGGCCGGGGAACCGCTGGATGAGCGCGATGAGTCACCTCAGGAGGCACGGTGATCAGCCCAGCGCATTACGTAGCGCTAGCCGCGATCCTGTTCGTGATCGGCGGTGTGGGCGTGCTGGTCCGCAGGAACGCGCTCGTCGTGTTCATGTGCGTGGAACTCATGCTGAACGCAGTCAACCTGGCCTTCATCGCCTTCGCCAGGATGCATGGCGGCCTGGATGGCCAGGTGATCGCCTTCTTCGTGATGGTGGTCGCCGCCGCCGAGGTCGTCGTCGGCCTGGCGATCCTGACCTCGATCTTCCGCTCTCGCAAGTCCGCGTCGGTCGACGACGCCAGCTTGCTGAAGTACTGAACCAGGAAGCCAGGGGCCGCCGCAGCGGCCTTCGGGCTTCCGCCGGACGGGCTCCCGAGCCCGCCAGGAGTGAACAGAAGGGTTGGCAGTGACTGGCTCTCTTGCGAGCGCGCTGGCCAGGCCGGCGATGGCGATCACCACGCTGCCGGCGGCTGGCGTGCAGCATTCGGCCTGGCTGCTGCTGGCGTTCCCGGCGGCTGGCACGGTCATCCTGCTGTTCGGCGGCAGGCGCACGAACTCCTGGGGCCACCTGGTCGGCGTCGCGATGTCGCTGGCCTCCTTTTGCTATGCCGCTGTTGCCTTCTTCACCATGCTCGGCTACCCGGCCGCTGAGCGCAGCCGCGACCTGAGCGTCTATACCTGGATACCGGCGATCGGCCACTTCACGGTAACCATCGGGCTGCTGCTCGATCCGCTGTCGATCTGCTTCGCCCTGCTGATCACCGGTGTCGGCTCGCTGATCCACATTTATGCCGTCGGTTACATGGGCCATGACCCGGAGCGGCGGCGGTTCTTCGGGTACCTGAACCTCTTCATCGCGGCCATGCTGCTGCTGGTGCTCGCCGACAATTATGTGGCGCTGTACGTGGGCTGGGAGGGCGTGGGCCTGGCGTCCTACCTGCTGATCGGCTTCTGGCAGTTCAAGCCTGCGGCGGCAGTCGCCGCGAAGAAGGCGTTCATCGCGAACCGGGTGGGTGACGCCGGGCTGTCGCTGGCGATCATGCTGATGTTCAGGACGTTCGGCTCGGTCAGCTTCGCCGGCGTCTTCGGGGCGGTGCACTCGGCGAGCCCAGGCGTGGTGACGGCGCTCGGGCTGCTGCTGCTGCTCGGAGCGTGCGGCAAGTCGGCCCAGTTGCCGCTGCAATCCTGGCTGCTTGACGCGATGGAGGGCCCGACGCCGGTCTCCGCGCTGATCCACGCGGCGACCATGGTGACCGCCGGGGTCTACCTGATCGTCAGGTCGGCCCCGATCTACAACCTGTCGGCCACCGCCAGGCTGGTGGTCACCATTGTCGGCGCCGCCACCTTGCTGTTCGGCGCGCTCATCGGATGCGCGAAGGACGACATCAAGAAGGCGCTGGCCGGCTCGACGATGAGCCAGATCGGCTACATGGTGCTTGCGGCCGGCCTCGGGCCGGCCGGCTACGCGCTGGCGATCGCGCACCTGCTCGCGCACGGCTTCTTCAAGGCCGGGCTGTTCCTCGGGGCTGGCTCGGTGAAGCACGCCATGAACGACGAGGTGGACATGCGCAGGTTCGGCGGGATGGCCACCGTCATGAAGATCACCTTCGTCACCTTTACGTTCGGCTACCTGGCGATCGTTGGCGTGCCGCCGTTCGCCGGCTTCTTCACCAAGGACCCGATCATCGAGGCCGCCTTCGCCAAGGGCGGCACGTCGGGGACCGTACTCGGGATCGCGGCGCTGATCGGCGCGGGGCTTACCGCGTTCTACATGACCCGGGTGATGATCATGACGTTCGGCGGCAACAGGCGGTGGGAGGACTCCGCCAAGCCGCGCGAGTCGCCCTCGGTCATGACCTCACCGATGGTCGTGCTGGCGATCGGCTCTCTGGGGGCCGGCGGGTTCCTGATGCTCTCCAACCGCCTGATCGGCTTCCTGGCGCCAGTGGTGCACACGCCGCAACTGACCCATGGCTTCTTCGGCCCGCTCAGCAGCGATATCGCGCTGGCGCTGATCGTGGTCGGCGCCGGCCTGGCCTGGCTCATGTACGGCAGGCGGGAGGTGCAGGTGGCCATGCCAAGGGGCAGCCTGCTGACCGTCGCCGCGCGCAAGGACCTGTACGGCGACGCGGTCAACGAGTCGGTGCTGATGCGGCCGGGTCAGTGGCTCACCAGGCTGTCGGTGTACTTCGACAACCGCGGCGTGGACGGCCTGGTCAATACCGTCGCCGCCACCATGGGCGGAACCTCGGGCCGGATGCGCAGGGTGCAGACCGGGCTCGTGCGCTCCTACGCCCTTTCCATGTTCATCGGCGCGGTGCTGGTCATCGGCGCGCTGCTGCTGGTGCGGCTCTAGCTGCGAGAAGGTGCTGAACACCATGAGCAACTTTCCCTGGCTGACCGTCGCTGGGGCGATTCCGCTGGCCGGAGCGCTGGCCATCGGCCTGATCCCGGGCCGGCCGGCACCGGGCAGCGACGGCGGCCAGCGCGCACGCGACCTGCTGGTCAAGCGGATCGCGCTGCTCTTCAGCCTGGCCACCCTCGCGGTGACGATAGCGATGGCGGTCACCTTCACCCCGGGCGGCCCCAGGTTCCAGTTCACCCAGACGTATCAGTGGATCCCTCAGTTCGGCGTGCACTACGCCGTGGGCGCGGACGGCATCGCGCTTGTGCTGATCGTTATGTCAGCGATCTTGATGCCGGTTGTCATGCTCGCGTCCTGGAATGACGCCGAGGGCGAGGCGAACCCGGCTGGCGAGGCGCCGCCGCGGCGCAGCGTGAAGACCTACTTCATGCTGCTGCTGGTGCTCCAGACCATGATGATCGGCGTGTTCGCGGCGACCGATGTCTTCCTTTTCTACGTCTTCTTCGAGGCCATGCTGATCCCGATGTACTTCCTGATCGGCAGCTTTGGCGTCGGCCAGCGCCAGTACGCCGCGGTGAAGTTCCTGCTGTACAGCCTGCTCGGCGGGCTGCTCATGCTGGTCGCCGTGATCGCGCTTTACGTCTACTCCACCTCGGGCGGCCGGCCGGGCACCTTCTTGTTCCTGCCGCTGACCCACCTGGTCCTGAGCTCGGCCGCGCAGAAGTGGCTCTTCCTCGGCTTCTTCATCGCCTTCGCGATCAAGGCACCGCTGTGGCCGTTCCACACCTGGCTGCCTGACGCGGCCACCGCCGCCCAGCCCGGTGCCGCCGTGCTGCTGGTCGGCGTCCTTGACAAGGTCGGCACGTTCGGCATGATCAGGTACTGCCTTGACCTGTTCCCCGGCGCGGCGCACTACTTCACCCCCCTGATCATCGCGCTGGCCGTGATCGGCGTCCTGTACGCGGCGGTCGTCGCGATCGGCCAGGCCGACCTGAAGCGACTGATCGCCTACACGTCGATCTCCCACTTCGGGCTGATCACGCTGGGCATCTTCGCGATGACCAGCCAGGGCCAGGTCGGCGCCACCTTGTACATGGTCAATCACGGGTTCGCCACCGGCGCGCTGTTCCTGATCGCCGGGTTCATGATCGCCAGGCGGCGCTCGCAGCAGATCGCCGACTACGGCGGCGTGCAGAAGGTGGCGCCCGTGCTCGCCGGGCTGTTCCTTGTGACCGGCCTGGCCGGGCTCTCGCTGCCTGGGCTGTCCACGTTCGTCAGCGAGTTCCTGGTCCTGATCGGGACCTTCACCAGGTACGAAGTGCCCGCCGTACTGGCCACGGTCGGCATCATCCTGGCGGCGATCTACATCTTGTGGATGTACCAGCGGACGATGACCGGCCCGGTGCGCGACGAGGTCGCCGGGATGAGCGACCTGCGGGCTAGGGAGCTATGGGCGATCGGCCCGCTGATCGCGCTCATCATCGCGCTTGGCGTCTACCCCAAGCCGGTCATCGACGTGATCAACCCTGCGGTGCACCAGACCCTCGTCCAGGCGCACTCGACTGACCCGGTGCCCCCGCAGCCCGCCACCGCGATCCTGCGACCGGCACGGGATGCGGCGGCGCCGGCGGATGGGAGCCAGCCGTGACCGCGTCCATCGCCGCAATCGCGCCGACAATCCGATCGCCGCAGATCGAGTACGGCCAGCTCTCCCCGATGCTGCTGGTCTTCGCGGCCGCTGTCGCCGGGGTGCTTGTCGAGGCGTTCGCGCCGCGCGGACTGCGCCGGGCGCTGCACCTGGCGCTCACCCTGGGCAGCCTGGCCGGCGCGTTCGTGCTGACCATCGCGGTGGCGGCGAGCCACCTGTTCAGCGGCGGCAGCCCTGGTCACGTGGCGGCGGTCGGCTCAGTCGCCGTCGACCGGCCCACACTGTTCATCCAGGGCACGATCTGCGTGCTCGCGTTCATCAGCGTGCTGCTGATCGCAGAATCCAGCCACGATGTCAGCGCGTTCACAGGGCAGGCGGCCGCCGTGCCGGGCAGCGCGGAGGAACGCGAGGGGCTGCTGGCCGGGATCAGCCACACCGAGGTCTACCCGCTCACCCTGTTCGCGGTCGGCGGGATGCTGCTGTTCCCGGCGTCCAACGACCTGCTGACCATGTTCGTCGCTCTTGAGGTGCTGTCGCTGCCGCTGTACCTGCTGTGCGGGCTTGCCCGCCGCAGGCGGCTGCTCTCGCAGGAAGCCGCGATGAAGTACTTCCTGCTCGGCGCCTTCTCCTCGGCGTTCTTCCTGTTCGGCGTGGCGATGCTGTACGGTTTCTCCGGCTCCGTGCGGCTCTCGGCGATCGCGGCTGCCGCGGGCGGTAACACGTCAAGCTCGGTGCTGCTCTACGCCGGCATCGCGCTGATCGGCGTAGGGCTGCTCTTCAAGATCGGCGCGGTGCCGTTCCAGAGCTGGAAGCCAGATGTCTACCAGGGCGCCCCTACGCCGATCACCGCCCTGATGGCCTCGTGCACGCTGGTGAGCGCGTTCGGTGCCCTGCTCCGGGTCTTCTACGTGGCGTTCGGCCAGCTGACCTGGGACTGGCGCCCGCTGATGTGGGCGGTAGCGATCGTCACGATGCTGGGCGGCTCGATCATCGCTATCACCCAGACCGACGTCAAGCGGCTGCTCGCGTACTCGTCGATCGCGCAGGCGGGCTACATCCTGACCGGCGTCGTCGCCGCCACCACGGCCGGGCTGTCCAGCAGCATGTTCTACCTGGCCGCCTACGGTGTCGCGGCCGTCGGCGCGTTCGCGATGGTGACGCTGGTGCGCGATCACGGCGGCGAGGCTGCGCACCTGTCCAGCTGGGCTGGCCTGGGCAAGCGCTCGCCGCTGGTGGCCGGAGTGTTCGCCTTCTTCCTGATCGCATTCGCCGGGATTCCGCTGACCAGCGGGTTCACCGGCAAGTTCGCTGTCTTCCAGGCCGCGATCGCCGGCGGCGCGACACCGCTGGTCATCATCGGAGTGCTCAGCAGCGCGATACTCGCGTTTCCATACGTCCGCGTCATCGTGCTGATGTTCTTCAGCGAGCCCGCCCTGGACGGCCCCGCGGTGGTCAGGCCGAGTGCCTACACCAGCGCCGCGGTCGGCGTCGGGGTGCTCGCCACCCTGGTGCTCGGCGTCATTCCCGAGCCACTGCTCAGGCTCGCGCACGACGCGGCTGCACAGCTGTTCGTACGCTGATGTCTGCGTTGTCGGCCTATTGGCTGCCCGGCCCTTACCGGCCGTGGCCGCCGTGCGCTTATCTTGGGGGTTACCTGGCAGCCGGATCGCTGACGGAGGGTCACCGGCGGCCGCGAGCGCACCGATGGGGGATGCTGTGATCAACGTGGTTCCGGTGGAGCTATCTGACGCGGCGCTGGCGGCTGAGGTCATCAAGGGCCTGACGTTGGTCGAGGACGGCATGCGGGAGGCCGCCAAGGCACAGCATGAGCTGCTTGACGAGACGTCGGCGTACCTGATCGACGCGGGCGGCAAGCGGTTCCGTGCCACCCTGGTCCTGCTCGCCGCGCAGTTCGGCGATCCGCGGGATGAGCGGATCGTGCCGGCCGCTGTGGCGATCGAGCTGACCCACATGGCGACGCTCTACCACGACGACGTGATGGACGAGGCGGCCGTCCGGCGCGGGTCACCGAGCGCGAACGCCCGGTGGAACAACTCGGTGGCGATCCTGACCGGCGACTTCCTGTTCGCCAGGGCCTCGTCGATCCTGGCTGATCTGGGGCCGGACGCGGTCAGGATCCAGGCCGAGACGTTCGGCCGCCTGGTCGCCGGCCAGACCGCGGAGACCATCGGGCCGCGGCCAGGCGAGGACGCGCTCGATCACTACATGGGCGTGGTCACGGAGAAGACGGCCTCGCTGATGGCCACGGCTGGCAGATTCGGTGCGATGTTCTCCGGCGCGCCGCCTGGGGTGATCGCCAGGATCGCGCCTGCCTGCGCCGCAATCGGCGTGGCGTTCCAGCTGTCCGACGACATTCTTGATGTGGCCAGCGAATCCGATCAGTCAGGCAAGACCCCGGGAACGGACCTGCGCGAAGGGGTGAAGACGCTGCCCGTGCTGCATGCGCTGCGGGCAGCGGGCCCGGGGGACGCGCGGCTGGTGGAGCTGCTGAGCAACGGGGAACTGACCGACGCGGCGGCACGCGCCGAGGCGCTCACGCTGCTGCGGGCGCACCCGGCGATGCACATGGCGCGCGCCGATCTGAGGCGCTGGGCCGAACTGGCCCGCACCGAGATCCTGGCGCTGCCCGGCGGACCGGCGAGAACCGCGTTCGAGGGCATGTGCGACTACGTCGTGGAGCGCACCGGCTAGCTGCCCGGACGCCGCGACCGTCGTGGCGCAGATGAAGCAGGCGGTCAGATCGGCCACCAGCGTGCACGTCTCCGGCGGCAGCCTAGGTTGACCTGCCCCGCACCGTGCCTGGCCGAGCTGGGCGGCCGCGCGGCCGGGAATGCCAGGGCGGCGCCGGATCGTTGCACAAGCAGACACGGATCTGGCTGCACCCCGGCATCTGGGCGCCGGGCAGCATCCGGCTGATGCGAGCGCACGGCCGGCGGCCGACCCGGCGAGGAGGCAGCGATGGGAATCTTCGGCACGCACAAGACCAGGATGATCACCGCTGATGACGCGCTGGCAGGCCGTCAGGATCCGATCCCGGTGCCCGACCGGCACGAGGTGCTCGGCAGCGCGCTGCGCCCGCCGTATCCGCCAGGCAGCGAGATCGCCGAATTCGCGCTCGGCTGCTTCTGGGGAGCTGAGCGGAAGTTCTGGCAGGTTCCTGGGGTCATCTCCACGTCGGTCGGCTACCAGGGCGGCTTCACGCCGAACCCGAGTTACGAAGAGGTCTGCACCGGCCGGACCGGGCACACCGAGGCGGTTCGCGTGGTCTTCGACCCGGCAGTGGTGTCCTATGCCGATCTGCTCAAGGTGTTCTGGGAGTCACACGACCCGACGCAGGGCATGCGGCAGGGCAACGACGTCGGGACGCAGTACCGTTCAGCCATCTTCTCGCATTCCGCGCAGCAGCAGGCAGCGGCCGAGCAGTCGGCCGCCGCGTACCAGCAGCGGCTGACCGCCGCCGGCTACAGCACGATCACGACCGAGATCCGCCAGGCCCCGGAATTCTACTTCGCAGAGGACTACCACCAGCAGTACCTCTCCGACACCAAGAACCCGTACGGCTACTGCGGCCTCAGCGGCACCGGCGTCTCCTGCCCGGTAGGTGTGGTGCGCGCTGACGGCTAAGAGCCTGGCGGCATCTGCTACGTAGTAGTGCTAGCGGGTCTCGGTGTCGTGTAATACGGCCTTGTGACCCGCTATGTGCTCTCAGGAGCCGTGTGTGCCACGCCTGGGTGCCGCGGAGATGTCCAGAGTCTGGCGGAGCGGGTGCGCTTGTTCTCAGATATGCTATTCTTCCTCTTATTGACTCCTCCCATGAGGAGATTGGATCATGCAGCAGCTGGCCGTCACGGACGAGGTGTACGAGCAGATCGCGTTGCTGGCCAGAGCGTGGGCTATCAGCGCGAACGACGTGATTGGTCGTCTCCTTCGCGACTTTCGTGATACGCGGGCCGAGGCGGCTCCGACGCAGCCCGAGCAGGTAGGCGTCCATGCGATCTATGCGGGTACCCGCACCGAAGGGCTGTACGACCCGGCGGCACAGTCGCTGACCATCACGACCGGACCTCTGGCCGGCAGGACGTTCAGCAAGCCCAGTGGGGCCGCAGTGGCTCTCGTGGCCGCTCTCCGTCCTGACGTGCACCCGAATCGGAACGGCTGGTCGTTCTGGGTGGAGTCTCGGACAGGGAAGCGCCTTCAGGCGATCAGGTACAAACCAGCGCAAGGAACCTGACGCTGTGGCCGCATGATGCAGACAAAACGACGGCCCCTCGCGGGGCCGTCAGGCCGGTCCATAGACCGGCGGGGTTGTCATCAGTATAACCAGAATCCCTCAACCTATGTTTCCAAGGAGCACCCGTGGCCACCGTCATCGCCTACGTGGACGGATTCAACCTCTACCACGGGCTCCGCGACAAGTACCGTCGGCGGTACCTCTGGCTCGATCTTGAGCACCTGGTCCAGCGGCTGCGACCCAACGATCACATAGTGGCGGTTCGGTACTTCACCGCACTGGTCCGGGACGAACCGGCCGCGCTTGCCAGGCAGCTGATATACCTCGATGCGCTCAGCGTGCACAGCGGCAGCACCGTGGAAGTTGTCCTTGGCCGCTACCAGAGTAAGACCGTGGCCTGCCGCCAGTGCGGCAACGTCTGGACCAGCTACGAGGAGAAGGAGACCGACGTTAACATCGCCGTCTCGCTCGTCGCCGACGCGGCCGCCACCGCATCTGACATCGCGCTGATCATCTCTGCCGACAGCGACCTGTGCCCCGCGACCCGGACAGCACGATCCCTGAATCCGGGACGAGGAATGATCGCCGCCTTCCCGCCACGCCGCAGCTCGTTCGAGATCCGTTCACTCATCCGGGGCGCTTTCACAATCGCCGCTGTCGACCTGCGCAGCCGGTCACGTCCACAAGAGGCCCGGCAAGTGGCGCTGACCGCCCAGGTAGCTGAGAGCTGGTGGCCTAGAAATACGCCTCGCAGCTCGCCTTGGCGAAGTCCGAGAGGCACCACTTGCACCAGCAGTACCTGTTAAGTGACAGAACCCGAACGGGTACTGCCCAGACCACGGCACCGGCGTGTCCTGCCCGATAGGTGTTGCCCGCGCCGATGGCTGAGGCCATCTGAGCCGTCTGTGTAAGTGGCGGGCTCCAGAGTTGCTTGATGGGCTCTGCGGCCTGCTATGTCGCGTCTGGGCTGACGTAGGTGCCGCACCGCGCAAGACCCGGACCCGGTTCCTGGAGTCCTGCCGGTACCTGCTCTCTCTCTCTCATTGGCGTCTGGGCTACGTAGGTGCAGCGCCTGGGCAGGGCGATGACGAGACCTTCGGCGCAGAATGGAGAAAGCGGCAAGCCCTGGCGTGAATCCCAACCGGAACGGCTGGTCGTTTTGGGTCGACAAACCGGCCAACGTCTCCAAGCGATCAGGCGCCAGGGCCCGCCAGGGTCCTGATCTCAAGGACAAGGAAGGCCCGGAGAAAACCGACGGCCCCTAGCGAGGCTGTCAGTTCCGTCCAAGAACCAGCCACCAACTCGTTGTGACTGTCGCCGTGCGCGTACTGACGCAGGCGGGCCCAGCAGGTGCTGTCAGGCGGGAGACCAGCACCTGGCTTCCAGTAGCATGGTGATCTGAATCTACACCTGCACTGTGGATTCATGGTAGAATCCACAGTGCAGGTGTAGGTTATGTGGGGATGGTATGACTGAGTCGGCCCGGGATCTAGTAAGGATCGCCGAAGTCGCGCGAGAGCTTGGTCTGTCACCGACCTGGATCCGGCACTTGGCGGACAATGGGGCTATCCCATCATCTAAGACCCCAGGTGGCCACCGACTGTTCGACTTGGGAGCCGTGCGGGCAGCAGTAGCCCGCCGCACGCTCCCTGGCGACCCGCTGACCGTCGCCATGGAGGCCAAACCGTCGTGGCAGCGCGAACTCACGTTGCTCGGCCTCTCCGAGGACGTGGTCTGGCGTCAGGTAGCTGACGACCTGGACCTGGACCGGGAGAGTCCCGCCAGACGAATCGCCGGCTACGCCTTCACTGAGATGCTGAACAATGCCATTGACCACTCGGGTAGTCAGAGCGCGACAATCACCTGGTGGACGGGCGCAGATCAGTGGAGCTTCGAGGTGAGGGACTATGGAGTCGGTGTATATCCGAAGCTTCGCGAAGGGCTACATCTGGCCAGCGAATTCGAGGCCGTCCAGGAACTGTCCAAGGGGAAGCGGACTACTGACAGGGCACGACACACGGGGGAGGGGATCTTCTTCACCTCGAAAGCTGCGGATCTCTTCCGTCTGACATCTTCTGGAGTCCGCTGGACGGTCGACAATCTCCGTCATGACGCCGCGCTTGGCTTGGTCCCTGCCTCAGAAGGGACATCCGCGGTGTGCCAGATCGATCCACAGACTGACCGAGCTCTCTCAGACATCTTCCGTGAATTCACCCGTGACCACGCCTTCGTTCGGACACGACCGGTGGTCAAGCTCTTCGAGATCGGAACCGTATTCTTGTCGCGGAGCGAGGCGAGGCGACTCTTGGACGGGCTAGAAGCCGACTTTGACACGGTAGAGGTCGACTTCACTGGTGTTACCGATTAATATGAACGAAGCGGTGGGTTTCATGATCCGGCGCGGGCTGCCGCGGAGCGAACGCTCTGATCAATAGGAATTGGCGACGGCCGGGGGAACCGGACCACAATCTTCTGAGCACGACGATGACGGCGGAAAGCAGTGCTAGCCGCGGCGCGGCGCCCGCTCGTGCTCGTTCACAGTGGGTAGGCGCACTCAGCCTGATGACGGATGTCCCTTGGCCGGGCGGTGAGCAGCATCGCTATCACGTGACGTGATTGGCCGGATACCGGTTGCACCTTGAGAGGCAAGTCATCGTGCCCGCAGAGGAAGTGGCGTGACCGCCGTGCCCGCGACCGGTTCGCCGGCGCGCTTCGACATCAGCACGCCTGCCGTGGTGCTGAAGTTCGACCCGAACGTCATGCACCACGGCGGGATCGGAGTCATCCGCACGCTCGGAAGGGCCGGCGTGCCGGTCTACGGGGTTCACGAAGGGCCGTGGGCCCCGGCCGTGGGATCGGTGTACCTGCGCGGCCGCTGCTTCTGGCAGCCGATTCCGGAGAACGCCGAACGGGTTCTGGCCGGGCTCATGTGGCGCGCCGTGCTGACCAAGCTCGCCCTGCCGTGCTGCTGCCGACCGACGACGCCGGCGCGATCTTCCTGGCAGAACACGGCGCCAGCCTGCGGCCAGCGTTTCTCTTCCCTGAGCCGCCCGCCAGCCTGCCGCGGCAGGTGGCCGGAAAGTACGCCCTGTACAAGCTCTGCCGCCAGCAAGGTTTCGCCTGCCCGGAAGCCACCATCCCCGGCTCGCTCGCCGACGCGAACGCGTTCGCCGCCGATGCGGGTTACCCGCTGGTCGCCAAGCTCGCCGCGCCATGGCGCCAGGGTGCGGCACGGCTGCGCAGCACCTCGATCGTGGCGGATCGCGGCGAGCTGAACCGTATCTACCAGACCGCGGTGCAGGCCGGCGCCGAGCTGATGCTCCAGGAATTCATTCCCGGTGCGAGCGGGCACGACTGGGTCTTTCAAGGCTACGGCTCAGCGTCGGGATGCCGGCCGGCCTTCACGGGCGTCAAGCACAGGTCCTATCCGGCGCACGCCGGCCTGACCACCCTCGGGAGCGCCACGCTGAACATCCGGCTGCGCGACCAGGTCACCGCGCTGCTGGCCAGGCTCGGCTATCGCGGAATCTGTGATCTCGATCTGCGCTGGGACGAGCAGGCAGGCGAGTACAAGCTGCTTGATTTCAACCCCAGGCTCGGAGCCCAGTTCAGGCTCTTCCGCGATACGGTCGGCATGGACGTCGCGACCGCCTGCTACCTCGACGCCACCGGCCAGGCGATACCGGCAGGAGCAGCTCAGCGGGCGCACGTTCCTGGTCGAGAGCTACGACCCGATCGCCGCCGTCGGCTACTGGCGCTGCGGCGAGTTCGGGTTGCGTTCGTGGCTGCGCTCGCTGCGCGCGATCGACGAGGCCGCCTGGTTCGCGCGGGACGACCTGCGGCCGTTCGGCCTGATGTGCCTGCGGATGGCGTGGCGGCTGGCCAGCCGCCCGCTCGCGAGCACCCGAGATCGAGCATCACGGCCGCGCACCGAGCACAGGTACGCCACCGGCCGCGCGGGTGCCGGCGGGCAGGCCAGTTCCGGCCGGCCGGCACTCTCGGCCGCGGCAGAGCCCTTGGGCGAACGGGATCATCCGTGCTGGTCGCCGCGATCGGCCGGGCCACGACTCCAGGGCGAGCAACGGCGCCAGAGCCAGTCGGTGCCGTCAGGAGAACGGGCGCCATCCAACACACAGGGGGCAGGGGCATGAGCGACGCCGTGGAAGTGGCCATCATCGGAGCCGGGCCGTACGGGCTCTCGGCCGCCGCGCACCTGCGTGCGGCCGGGGTCGGGTTCCGGCACCTCGGCCTGCCGATGCGGCTGTGGCAGGCCGCGATGCCCAAGGGCATGTTCCTGAAGTCGCAAGGGTTCGCGTCGAATCTGTCGGACCCCGCCGGCACGCACACCCTGGAGAGCTTCTGCACGGCGACCGGCCGCCCGTACGCGGGCTACGGCATGCCCGTGCCGCTCGACACCTTCGTGGAATACGGACGCTGGTTCGCCGCCGAACACGCACCTGAGCTGGAGCAGACCCTGGTCACCAGCGTCACCCGAGCGGATGGCGGCTTCCGGCTCACCCTGGCAACCGGCGAGGAACTGCGTGCCCGCCAGGTCGTGGTCGCGGCCGGCGTCGAGCACTTCGCGTACCGGCCGGTCCCGCTCGCCGCGCTGCCGTCATGGGCGTGCACGCACAGCTCAGCGCACGCGGACCTGTCGGTGTTCGCCGGCCGTGAAGTCGTCGTAGTCGGGGCCGGCCAGTCCGCGCTCGAGACCGCTGCGCTGTTGCACGAGAACGGCGTCAGCGTCCGCCTCGTCGCGCGGAAGCCCAGCCTGGCATGGAACGGCGAGCCGCTGCCGCTCGGCCGGCCGCTGCCGCAGCGGCTGACCGAGCCGGAAGCTGGGCTTGGCTCGGGCTGGAACACCTGGTTCTACTCCAACCATCCAGACCTGTTCCGGCATCTGCCGCGGGCGACTCGGGTGCACAGGGCGCGCACGGCACTCGGGCCCGCCGGTGCCTGCTGGCTGCGGGGCCGGGTCGAAGGGAAGTTCGGTGTGCATACCGGAATGGCGGTGCGGGGCGCCGAGGCGGAGGCTGGCGTTGTCCGCCTCACGCTGGCCGCCGCCGACGGCTCGGGCAGCGAGATGACCGCCGACCACGTGATTGCGGCGACCGGTTACCGTATCGACCTGACCCGCCTGGTCTTCCTCGGCCCTCGGCTGCAGGCTGAGATCAGGACGCTGCGGGCAGCTCGGTCGTCGGCCGCGACTACCAGTCGTCGGTCCCCGGCCTGTATTTCATCGGGCCAGCGGTGGCTCCCACGTTCGGGCCGGTCATGCGTTCGTCTACGGCTCGGCGCACGCCGCGGCGACGGTCACTGCCCGCCTCGCGGCCAGCGCCGGCGGGCTCCGCAGGCCGGCCGCCGCAGCGAGCCTGTGAAGTCTGCCAGGCTCGTCCCTGTCCTTGCGCTGCCTGCGGCCGACCTGGCCGGGCTCATCGCGACGGTGGCACGGACGGCCAGTACTTCCCGCGGCGCTCTACGCGCTCGCGGCGCTTGCCACCCTGACCGGGAGTGGGCTGCACCGGCTGCGAGTCTGCCTGCGAGCCGCCGATCAGGCCGGCCGCATCCTGGCGTCGGCGGCGCTGCCACTCGTCGGGGTGCTTCCCTGGCTGCCCGCGCCGACCGCCGAGCGGCTGGCGGTCAGTTCGGCAGCGCTCGTGCTCGCGTGCCGGGTGGCTGACTGCGCCGCGCTGCGCGCAGCCCACCGTCGCGGAGCACTCACCGAGCCCGTGGTCGTGGTAGGCGCCGGTCCTGCCGCGGTGCAGGTGGCCGGCTGATGCTGGACCATCCCGAGCTTGGCCTGGTGCCGGCGGGGTTCCTCGGCCTGGCCGCCACCGGTCAGGACCTGCCCCTGCCGCTGCTCGGCCGGCCCGCCGACCTCGCCGAGCTGACGGCCAGGATGGGTATCCGCCGGATCATCGTCTGCCGGGTCGGCTCTGATGAGCCAGGCGCCAGGCAGAACCGGCCGGCCGACCTGGACGATGACCTGCGCGCCGTGCTGCGCGCAGCGCAGGACCTGGGGCCGATGTCTGCGTGGTACCCGCGGGGCCGGTGCCCATGGCGGCGGTCCCGCCTTCGGCCGCGGACGAGATCTGGGGGGTCCCGCTCATCGGCGTGCGCAGGCTCAGCCGCTCGCGAGCGGGCCTGCTGGCCAAGCGAGCCTGTGATGTCATCATCGCGTCCTGCGCGCTGGCCATTGCGCTGCCCGTGTTGCTTGTGCTGGCCATCGCCATCTGACTGGACACCGGCCAGACACCGCTCTTCCGGCAGCTCAGGGTCACCGGCCAGGACCGGCGGGCCGTGATCTGGAAGCTGCGCACCCTGGCGGGCCACGCCGATCCCGACACCTCGTGGACCGTTCCCGCCCGGCAAAGCACCCGGCTGTGCCGCTGCCTGCGCCGCACCCACCTGGACGAGCTGCCGCAGCTTGTCAACGTTCTGCGGGGCGAGATGTCGCTGGTCGGGCCGCGGCCGGAGCGGCCGCATTTCACCGAGCGATTCGGCAGCGACATTCCCGGGTACCGCGACAGGACCAGGATGCCGGCCGGAATGACCGGCTGGGCGCAGGTGCACGGCCTGCACGGCGATACCTCGATCGCCGACCGCGCCCGTTTTGACAATCGGTACATCGAATGCTGGTCCCTCTGGCTCGACCTGGTCATCCTGGCGAGGACTCTCGGTGCGATGTGCCGCCGCCCGGTCACGGCGAAGCGCGGCGACGCCGACTGCCAGGGCGGGCCGGGTTCGCGCAATTCGGGCTCATCCAATCGGTGGAGCCCAGGTCACCCTGATGAGGGAGCAATTCGCTGAACCGGGCTCGTAACGTGGTTCGCGCATTAGATCTAGATGGACCCTTCGTGCCGCTCCCAGGGATGAGAATGGTTGCTGTCGCGCGTGTTGCCCGCCGACGTCGGTTCGGCTTGGCTCTGCGAGACCGTGCATTAGATCGACGCTGGAGCCCCCGCCTTCGGGTGTCCCCCGGTTGCGTCGCGAGCGCGAGTATCAGTGTCTTAGTTCATCTCAGGGGCTTCGCGGGCGGCACGCGCATTCCTTTCCCCTGTCCGAGCTGGGAGGATGGCATGCAGGTCCTGTATGAGCGGTGCGCGGCGGTTGATGTCGGCAAGGACGTGCTGGCGGTGGCGGTCCGGCTGCCCGGCGACGGCCCGGATGGCCGGGCGACGCAAAGGCGCATCTTCAAGACGTTTTACGGGGTGCTCCGGGAGGCGGCCCGGTGGCTGGACTCGCTGGGCGTCACCCATGTGGTGATTGAGGCGACCGGGATTATCCGGGGTTTTCAAGATCGAATATGACATATTTGCAGGTCACGTGCGTCGCGTACGCGTCCGTGACGGGAGCGCTGCGAGCGGCCGTTGGGTGATCTCGGCGCCGATCGCTGACGTGGACGTGGACGTGCGCGATCTTGGCCCGGGGTTAGCCGCGATGCTTCTTGCTGGTGTGTGAGTGTGAGGTCAGCGACCGGGCGCCGTGTCGCGCTGGCCGCGTGCTGGAACGGATTCGGCCGGCTGGTGGCCAAGGCGGCGGAGCAGCAGGTTCTCCCCGTGTGCGGCTTCCAGGGCACGGCGCGGTTCGGCGTTCTCCTCGCGGTAGCCGCGCGAGCTGGACCCGGTCGAGGTAACCCTCGCCGCGGGAACCAAGCCTTACGGTTTCCTCGGAGCGCTCCCTGGACCGGGCGTGGGCGGCCACTGCATCCCGTGCGACCCGTACTACCTGCTGTGGCAGCTCGGCAAGCACGACCGCAGCTCGCCGCTGATCGAGCAGGCAATGAGCTCGATCGCGCTGCGGCCTGCCAGGGTGGTCGAGCGGGCCGGCGACGTGCTCGCAGGGCACGGCAGGATCACGGCGAGCATCGGCACCGCGATCATGCTGAGCGCGATGTCCTGGCCGGAGAAGTATGCGCGCAACGCGCGGCCGCCGGTCAGCGCCGCCGCCTCGAAGATGAAGCCGGGCCCGCTCAGCCCGACCGAGTTGGCCTGGAACACGCCGACGAGCGCGGCACCGATGACCGCGCTGCTGATCAGCGCGCTGAGATACGACGGGGTCAGGATCGTGCTGAACGTACGGCGATCATGACGACCGCGGTGAAGCTCCAGTAGATGAGCGAGCCTGGCCGCCTGGCCGGTGTGCTGACTTCCGGTCCCGGTGAGCTGAATCGCCCTGACCGATGCTGGCGGCCAGCCGGTTCCGCAGCGCGCTGGTGGGTTGCAGTCCGAGCTCGCTCCGCAGGAGCGAGCGGAAGGCGTTGTATTGCCGTATCGCTTCGCTGGGGTTGCCTTCGGCAAGGTAGGCGTCGATCAGTGCGCGCTGGGCTGATTCGCGCAGCGGGTCGGCGCCGACGACGGCCAGTCCCACGTCAACGGCGGCACCATGTCGGCCACAGCTCGTCAGCCGGGCGCACAGTGCTTCCAGTGCGTGCAGACGGAGCTGGTGGAACCGTTCACGCTCGGGCACCAGCCACGGATCGGGCCAGCCGGGGAGCAGGTCGTGAAGCAAGCTCAGCTGTAATACCGGGGTCAGCTCGTCGGCACCGAAGGCCGCGGGGCCGGCGATCAGCCGTCGCGCCGTGCGTGCCGCGGCCCAGTAATCCACCGTGACATCGGCGGCCAGGCGGATTTCGGCCGCCGCGGGTTGAACGACGGTTGGGCAGCCACGTTGCAGCCGCCACAGGACGGCGCGCAGGTTCGATGACGCGTGGGCGTCGGCGGCATCGGGGTAGAGCAGCTGAGCAGTCTGCCACCGGGGCAGCGCTCCGGCGTGCACAGCCAGCAAGGCCAGTAGCCGTTGCCCCGCATTCCCCAGGGAATGCGCACCCGCGCTGGTGAGGCCGAATCGGCCAAGTAGCCGTAGCCGCCATTCCTGTGGTTGGACCGGAATGGCGGCAGCGGGGTCCTGGGCCGGCGGAGCGCGCATGGTGTTATCTCTGGATGGAGGCCAGGCATCATCAGGTGGCCTGATGATGCGTCGATTCATGATGCACCGGGCGGCCGCGACCGTCCAGTAGCAAGGACGTAACGGCTACGTCACGCTGCGGTGGCGCTGTGCCCAGACACTGAACAGGAGGTCATCGCGCTGGAGGGTGCGGATCATGGCGCTAGCAGTCGCAACAAGCCGGCCTGAGCAGTCCGCCCCGACCCCAGGTGCCGGGCCGAGAGTGCTCTTGGTGTCGGCGTTTGACCTGGGCCACCAGCCGTTCGGGCTGGCATCGCCTGCCGCATGGCTGAAGGCCGACGGGGCTCGAGTCGGGTGCCTGGACCTGGCGGTACAGAAGCTGGATGAGGCGGCCGTGCGGACAGCGGATCTGATTGGCTTCTACCTGCCGATGCATACCGCGACCCGCATCCTGGCTGGCGTCATACCTCGGGTGCGGGCGCTCAACCCCGCCGCGCACTTGTTAGCCTACGGCCTGTACGCACCGGTGAACGAGGACCTGCTGCGGCGGGCAGGCATCGACTCGATCATTGGCGGAGAGTTTGAAGAGCCCATGGCGGTTCTGGCGCGCCAGCTGCTGTCGGCTGACACCGGGCCGCGGGGTTCGCTTTCTGTGGTGTCGCTCGGCCGTCAGGATTTCAGGGTTCCTGACCGCACGGGCCTGCCCGCCTTGCCGGAGTACGCGTTCCTGACTTTGCCCGATGGTTCGACGCGGACCGTCGGATACACCGAGGCTACCCGCGGCTGCAAGCACCTGTGCAGGCACTGCCCGATCGTGCCGGTCTACGGCGGCCAGTTCAGGGTAGTGCAGCGCGATGTCGTTCTGGCCGACATCCGCCAGCAGGTCGAGGCGGGCGCGCAGCACATCACCTTCGGCGACCCGGACTTCTTCAATGGCCCGGCGCACGCGATTGCTATCGCGCGGGCTCTGTGCGCGGAGTTCCCTGGCCTGACCTATGACGTCGTGATCAAGGTAGAGCATCTGATCAGGCACCGTGACCTGCTGCCGGTGCTGCGTGATACCGGATGCATTCTGGTCACAAGCGCAGTCGAGTCGGTCGACGAGCGCATTCTGGAGATATTCGACAAGCGCCACACGGTCGCGGATTTCATCACCGTGGTGCGGGCGCTGCGGCAGCTGGGCATCGGGCTGAACCCGACGTTCGTCGCGTTCACACCGTGGACCTCGCTGGACGGATATGTATGGTTCCTGGCCCAGGTTGACAGCCTTGGCCTGGTGCAGAATGTCGCCCCTGTCCAGTACGCGATACGGCTGCTGATCCCTGAAGGATCAAGGCTGCTTGGCCTGCCCCAGGTCGCCGGCCTGGTGCGGCCCTTTGACTCCGGGTCGCTGGCGTATCCGTGGGCGCACAGCGACCCGGCGGTCGATGCGCTGCAACGTGACGTCCTTGGCCTGGCGGCACGGGCCGTGGCCGATCGTATGCCCGGGGCGCGGTTCTTCGAAGAGCTGTGGACGCTAGCGACCCGATTCGCTGGTCAGGCAGGCCGACCGAGAGCCCGCGCGCCGCGGGATAGCTCGCTTCCTGTGCCAGAGCTCAGCGAGCCCTGGTACTGCTGCGCCGAGCCAACCGACAATCAGCTTGCCCCGCCAGTGTGACTGGGACGGCGCCGCGTCGCCTGAACATGTACCAACCGGTGCCGCTGCGTGCACATCAGCTCAGCCCGAGCACATCGGCGTAGCCCTGGAGGTCCAGGTAGCCGTGGCCACTTAGGCAGATCACGATCGTGCGTGCTCGCCCGCAGATGCCGCCGTTCGCTTCTTCTATGGCCGCCAGGATCGCATGGCTGCTCTCCGGTGCAGGCAGCACTCCCTCCGTCTTAAGGAAGAGCCGCCCGGCCTCAAACACGTCCCGCTGCTCGAAAGCCCGCGCCGCGACCATGCCGTGCTTGACCAGCGCCGACAGGACAGGAGTCTTGCCGTGATATCGAAGGCCACCTGAGTGGATTGGCGGCGGAACGAAGTCACTGCCGAGTGTCATCATCGGGATACGCGGTGTCTGCCTGCCGAAGTCCGCCCAGTCGTACCTGTACTGTCCCTGCGTCAGCGTCGGCACCGCCGCGGACTCCGCGGCCACGCAGAGCGGCCGGCCGAGCTCGCCGGCCGTGACGAACGGCGAGACGAAGCCGGTGAAGTTGCTTCCACCGCCAACGCATCCGATCAGCACGTCAGGCGACCTTCCGATCGCGTCAAGCTGTTCGCGGAGTTCGGTGCCAATAATCGTCTGGTGCATTGCCGCGTAGTAGGACATGCACCCAAGGGCTAGCCGGTGGCCCGCTGTGTTCCGTACCAGCTCAATCGCCTCGGCCATGCCGATACCCAAGCTTCCCGTGTCCTCAGGATTGTTCTTGAGCACCTGCCGGCCGATCTCGGTGATCGTGGTCGGCGACGAGTAGACCTCCGTGCCGAGCATGCGCATGAGATGCCTGCGGTAAGGCTTCTCATCGAAGCTCTTCCTGACCATGAACACCTTGAGCTCGAGCCCGAACGCGGCGCAGGCGAGAGCCAGGGCAGTACCCCATTGGCCCGCGCCGGTGTCGGTAACGAGCGTACTGACGCCATCCTGCGCGGCGTAGTAAGCCTGTGCCAGCGCGGTATTGAACTTGTGACTTCCGCCTGGATTGAGGTCCTCTCGCTTGTAGTAGATCTCATCGCGCGTTCCCAGATGCGCTTCTAAGCCACGGGCACGCACCAGCGGCGATGGCCGGTAGCGCTGGTAATGAGACAGCACAGGATCCGGAATATCAATCGTGGGATCCGTTCCGTATTTTCCCTGACGCAGCTCAATCTGGAGGCATTCCGTTGGCCAGAGCCAGCTAAAATCCTCGAATCTGACCTCGCGCCATTGAACTGGATCCATCGGAGGATCAATCTCGAATGGCAAATCAACCACGAGGTTGTGCCACTGCTTCGGTACTCCACTCGCGGTGCACTCCGCTGCCATCATCTTCGACTCCTGCCGCCAGCGTATCCGGTGCAATGTTAGCTGGGCAGGCAGCCGTCTGGAGCGTACGGGGGGCTGCGCCACAGCGCAGGGGCGCCCGGCTGAACCGGGAGCTGGCGCCTGAACAGCGCCGACACCGGCGCTCGCCTCACAAGCGCCATGCTTGGTACGTTGCTAAGAGCCTGTCCGGATACCTGGTTCCCGGCAGTCTGGAAGATCCCGGCTTGAGGCGCGTGTTGCGAGGGGCTGCGGGTGGCGAGCACGACTGTGGCGGCGCGGCTTGCCTGGATCGGTGCCGAGCGCGGCAATGCTCCCGCGGTGATCGGCCATGACGACGGCGGTGCCGACCTAGTCGTCACCTGGAGACGGCTGGCGGCTGAGGTCCAGCGGGTAGTCCGTCGCCTCCATGGCGTGCCCGAGATGACGGGCAAGCCCGCGATCGTGGCAGTCGAGGCGCGCAACAGCCCATCGGCTCTCATACAGATTCTCGGCGTGCTTGCTGCTGAGCTCCCGGTGCTCCCGCTCGATCCCCGTGCTCCCGCGGCCGAGCGCGCACGGCTGCTGTCGTTCCTGGCTCACGAGTACGGTCCGGTCTGCTTACTCATCGAAGACCGAGTGGTCTGGCCGGCCGATCCGCCGACGTCCCGAGCCGTCGGTGATTCGCCGCAATCGCCGCGCCGGCCCGGATACTTCCTCACTACCGGCGGAAGCTCTGGCTTGACCAAGGTGGTTGCCGTCCCCGGCCCGCTGCGCTACGACCCGTCCCGCATCCCGTCCTTGCTGTTGCGCAAGACGGGCTGGCGCAACGGTCAGCGTCAGCTCGTGGCGGGGCCGCTGCATCACAGCGCCCCTTTCAGCCATTGCATCCACGGCATACTTGACGAGAACGCCATTATCCTGCAGTCGCTGTTCGCACCCGACCACATGCTTGACCTGATACGCGAGTATTCCGTCGAATGGCTTCAGCTCACTCCCACGCACATGCGCAGCATCGTGCAGCTCGCCAACCCCGACGCCGCTGGCCTGGCCAGCATACGTGCCGTCCTGCATACCGCGGCACCGTGCGACTTTGGCACCAAGAATGCCTGGCTGGAGCTGGTCAGCCCGACGCGGGTCTTCGAGTCCTATGCGACCACGGAGGGGATCGGCGCCACACTCGCCAGCGGTGACGAGTGGCTGGTCAGGCCGGGAACTGTGGGTAAGGGTTTTCTCACTCAGATACGGATCCTTGACCAGACAGGAAGGCGGCTGCCCGCCGGCGAGACTGGCACGGTATTCATGCGAAGCAGCCGGACGGCCAGTCAGACCGCGTACCTAGGTGGCCTGTCGATCGCGACGACACCTGATGGCTTCGTGAGCGTCGGGGATCACGGAAGGCTTGACGAGGAAGGATATCTATTCCTCGCCCCTCGCCGGACCGACGTTATCAATGTGGGCGGCGAGTTGGTCCATCCTGCCGAAGTGGAGGCGGCTATCCTGGAGCATCGGGCCGTGCTCGACGTTGTCGTAGTCGGTGAGCCTGATGCAATCTTCGGTGCGACGGTGCATGCCAAAGTCGTCGTGCAGAACGGCGAGGTCCTCACCGCGGCCGATGTGATGCGGCACTGTGCCTCCCGGCTTTCGCCATATAAGGTCCCGCAAGAAGTTGACATTATTACCAAGATACCGCGTTCGCTCGCCGGGAAACTAGAACGCTGGCGTGCGGGCAACCCACAGGGAGAGTGACCGGTGTCCGTCGAGGACCAGGAACTGCTAGGTAATATCGAGAAGGTAGTGGCCTCATATCCTGGTATCAAGGAAGTTGCTGTCATCGCCGTCAACACAGGCTCGGAGCAGCAACTTCTTGCCGCCGTAGTCCCGGCTGACTTTGTCAGCGGACCAGAGATCCGCGATTATGCATGGCAACGGCTTGGCGACGGCAAGAGCCCCGGCATGGTGGCTCTTCTCCCGGCCATCCCGCGGGATATACATGGTGCGGTGGATGTGCAAGAATTGCAGCGCGCACTCGCTGGCGGCAATTTGCCAACTTCCCGTTACACTGCCCCGAATACTCCCCTGGAGCGGGCGCTCACCGAGATCTTCCGCGAGGTGCTCGACGTGCCACGGGTCGGTCTTGACGATCACTTCTTCGACCTCGGTGGCGACTCGGTACGGGCGGTGCAGGTGACCGGCCTGATAGAGGCGCGTACCGGCGTCCGGCTGTCGCCGGAGGAATTCTTCGACGCGGCCACGGTTCGGAACCTGGCGCGCCGCGGCGAAGCATGAGCAACTTGTTCACAGCCATGACGACCAGCGGAAGGGCGTCCGCAGCCGCGCTTGTGCTGCCAGACGGGACACCGATCCGCTATGCCCAGGCACCCTCACTGACCGACGCATGGTGTCGAGCACTTGCGGGTCCTGGCAAGTCCCTCGTCGTATGCTTCGCCGGGCGGAACACTGCAACCGTGCTTTGCTATCTGGCGGTGCTTCGGCTTGGGCATGCGATCGCCTTGCTTGACGCCGGCCTCGACCCGGTCGACGCCGACCGCTTCCTTGGCGCTTACCAGCCCGAGTTCGTCGTGTGGTGCCCGGACAAAGGCGTCGCCATGAAGAGATCCCCATCCGGCTATCGCCATGTCGCAGACCTCGGCGAGGCGGTTGTCTGGGCCAGGGCCACCGCGACGGAGGGAGTTCTGCACCGTGATCTCGCCCTGGTGCTCTCCACCTCGGGCAGCACCGCAAGCCCGAAGGCCGCCAGGTTGTCGTATGCCAGCCTGGAGAGCAACTCGAGAGCCATCAGCGAAACGCTCGGTATCACCGACGCGGAGCGCGGCATTACCGCCTTGCCGCTTCATTTCGCCTACGGCCTCCTGATGCTCAGTAGCCACATGCTGAGCGGTGCCAGTGTCGCAATCTGCCAGGAAAGGCCCACCAGCAGGGCCTTCTGGCGGCACTTCAATGCGGCTGGATGCACGAACTTTCCTGGCGTGGCCTCCACCTACGACATCTTGTGGTCGATGCTGCCGGACTTCAGCCTGGTGCCGGCCCTGCGAGTCATGACGCAAGGCGGCAGCCGTCTTCGAGATGAACGGGTCCTTGGTTACGCGGCGCTGATGGAGCGCCGGAAGGGCCAGTTTTTCGTGACGTACGGTCAGACCGAAGCCACCGGGCGGATCAGCAGCCTCAATGTCACCCAGCTACCTGAGCGTGTCGGCTCGGTGGGAAGAGTTATCCCGCGGGGACGGCTGGAAGTCCGAAACAATGACCGGACAATGGGCGGCAGTAAGATCGGCGAGATCATCTACGAAGGGCCCAACGTCATGATGGGCTATGCCGAATCGCGCGCAGACCTGAGCCTAGGTGGCGTGCTTGGCGGCACTCTCCACACCGGCGATGTCGGGTACCTGGATGCCGAATTTCTTTATCTCACCGGCCGCCGGAGCCGGATCGCCAAGATTCTCGGGCTGAGGCTTAGCCTCGACGATATCGAGCGCCTTTTCGAAGACGCCGGCTCCGCGGTCGCTTTGGATCACGGCGACCACGGCATCCTGTTGCTCACGGAAGAATCGCCTGAATGTCTCGAAAAGGCACGTCCTCCGGTGGCCGCGAAGCTTGGCGTCCCCGCGTCACTGCTGGCGATCCGTCGAGTCGACCGGCTTCCCCGCACCGCAACAGGGAAGATCGACTATACGCGCCTGCCCGATAACTAGCATCCATGGGCCCAGAAAAGCGGCAGGCAGCGGGTTCAGTCTCCGGCGTCGGTGCCGCGGAGCTCTTTCAGGCGAACGGCCATACTGGCAACGGTCAGATTGTCAAACATCGCGCGCACCGGCATCTTGATGCCGGTTGCCTCGTAGACCCGGGCAATAATCCGGAGCGCGGCCAGAGAATTTCCGCCGAGATCGACAAAATCATCCTCAAGCGCAATTCGCTCCATGCCGAGCACATCAGCCCAGATCTGAGCGAGCATAATCTCGGTTCCGCCCGGCTGAATTTCACGCTCATTCGTGACGCTATGCGGCTCAAAAGATGATGGCGGGTTCACGTAGCCAAGTATTCGCGCCTCTGCCAGTACCGTCAACGTCTGCGGGCTGGCTGAGGCCCTCGGGCAGCCAAACGGCTTGCAATGACCGTCGGAACCGCACGGCGGCGGGGACCTGGGCCCCGTACCAGAAGTTTCGTGCCTGCTGCCGGTTCAGGCGGCATGATCACCTGACCCGGACCGGGCGTGCCCAGGGCCTGCCCAGGGCCAGTCGAGATCACCGATCCGCCGTGCCGGCGAACTCTGGACGAGCCGGGCGAGGGGTGCTGATCGCTGACCGGACCAGGTTACCAATCCGCCGCACTGTAATAGCGCGGCGCGATATCGGCAACTCCGCGATGGATCCGCTCGATCTCCTCTGCCGTGAGCCGTCGTCGCCAATTATCGATGTTGGACTTGCTGTCGCGCTTCAGGAAATGCAGGCACTCAGGTGGCGCCTCGCCTGGGTTCTGCGGGCCAGTGAAGTCGGCGATGATCGGGGCCATCTCTGCGCCGAACCTGAGCCCAAGCTGGTCGAAGAGCAACTCGAACTGGCGAACCGGGTCCGAGGAGAGGTCCTCGTGACGGACGAACACCCAGTCAGGGTACTGTTCCTGGTAACGCGCCACCGTGTGATAGATAAGCCGCCACAGCAGGATCGCCTCATCAACCACATCACATGGCGCGCCTCTGGCTCGCTCGAGCAGCTCCTCACGGAACGGCGTCAGGTATTCACGAATCAGCTCCGGCTGGCTCAGGAAATCGTCAAAGTCATGCCGCCATTCGAGGCGTTTCAGACTGCTGGCAAATGCGGCTGGATGCCTGATCAGAACCACCGGCTGTGCGTTAAATGTGTGCGCCAGCCATTCCGCAGAGAAGAGCGCGAGCGGATCTTTCAGCATGGGGCGCAGGCCGCGCTTGCGGTAGGATCGCAGGCGACCGAGGTCATCCGTTAAGGGCCGTATTGACCCAATCGAATGAGTCTCGCGCAGCTGGGCGAGGACATTGTACCTAAATGAAAACATCCGCTCGAAATGACGCTTGAACCGTACGCTGTTGCCGGAGCTTATATAGGCGTACCAGAACGGAAAACGCGCTGCACATAGACCCGGCCGATGGTAGGGGTTGAACGGCTCTTCCGGTATCCACCCGACCTCCGGTGAGCTACCGACGATCGCGCCGACCCAGGTGGTCCCTGACCGATGTGAGCCGGTGATCAGAATCGGGCCTCGCATAGGCTCACGATAGCTTGGCGCACCTGACGACCAGGGCCGGCCGCAGCCGGCGTTGCCCGACCCGACCGGACTGCCTGACGTCCAGCGTCATTGGCGCCCGCTCTGCCTGACGAGTTCGAACAGCAGCACGCCGGCTGCCACGGCGACGTTGAGTGAAGACTGGCCGGGAGCCATCGGGATGCGGACTCGGGTCGTGCAGGCGGCCAGCGTCTCCTGGCGCAGCCCGGTCTCCTCGTTGCCGACAACGATGACCAGCGGCGGGCGCAGGACCTGGGCGTAGAGATCGGCGTCGGCATGGGCGGTCGCGCCGACCACCGTGAACCCGCGCTCGGCCAGGCTGCGCAGCCAACGGGGAAGATCACCGCAGGTATACAGCGGGATGCGGCCCACCGCCCCGCGGGCGGCGCGCACGCAGTTCTTGTGCAGCGGGTCGACGCCGGTCGTAGTGACCACGACCGCGCCGGCCCCGGCGCCGTCAGCGGTGCGGACGACCATGCCGAGATTGTCGGGGTTTTGCAGGTCCTCGGCCACGAGCAGAGCTGACGTCGAAGTCGTTCTGAGCGTCTCCACATCTCGCAGCGCAAAGTGGATGGCGGCGATGACCGCCGGCAGCGGGCGGGTGCTCGTGATCGTGCCCATCAGCCCGTCCGAGCAGCGCAGGCAGGTGATTCCCGCGCGGTCGCAGGCGCGGAGGATCTCGCTGCCTTCAGCCGTTGCCATGAGCTCGTTGCGGCACAGGACGGACTCGACCGGCAGCCCGTCTGCTATCGCCCGCTGCACGAGTGCTCGACCTTCGGCGACGAAGGCCGCCTCCGCTCGCCTCGCCGCCGGTTCCTTGAGCGCACGGAATCTCTGGAGCACCGGGGCGTCCTTGGAAACCACCGGCGGATCAGGTACCCGGCCATCGTCTATTTCTCCGCCTGCATGAGATCCGGCCGGAACCCGGCCCCCCCGCCTTGCCCCGCGAAAGACGGTCACGCTGCAGAAGAGCCGGTAGCCGAGCGCCTCGAGCACGCCGATGGTCTTCGATCGCTCCGTGCTGATCGACGCCAGGAAGGCGATCTGACCATCGGCTAGCGCCTCGGCGGTCGCCTGCTCAATGGCATCGCTGAGGACATCGGAGCCGATGTCCTCGTCCTGCCGGACCATAAGCTGGTGCAGACCGCCGCCGAGCGGCCGCCGCGCACAGGCAGATCGGCCCGGCAGGCCCGCCTGGCCAGCGCCAGCACCAGCACCAGCGGGCACAAAGGTGTCCTGGGTGGCGTAGTAGCTCACCCGCCCAGGAAGCTCTTCTCCGGCGAAGAGATCCTGCACGGCCGCGAGCATCCATCGGCCGCTCAGGTAAAGGACTCCGCTGGCGCGCAGCGGAAAGCCGAGCAGCAAGTCACGAAGCGCGCGCTCATCGCGGGCAGCTACGACGGCCTGCCAGCCATCCGGCCCGGCCGTTCGGCCACCAAGTACCAGGACGCCGGTAACGTCGGGCCAGCCGGATACGAAAACCCGCGGATCCGGCTCTCCCGCCAGCCGGTCAATATCGAGCTCGGGAACCGCGGCCAGAAGAGCAGAGTCGTCGACCCCAGGGAGGCCGACACGCTGCTGGTCGGCGTCTTCCCAGATGAACTGGCGAATAGAATCTCGGAGAGAGGTCTCGGTCGGCACCGCGGCGATGCTACCTCACACGGGCCGCACCGGCCAACCTACCGCTAGCCGCGCAGACCAGCACGAGGTGGAGCGTGGCGCGATGACTCTCATTGACATCCCGCAGAGCGCCTGCCTAGGGTCGCGGCATGCCTGTAGTTCGCCTCGCCACGCACGTAGTGCTGGAGGATGCCGAGATTGGAGGCGCCGGCACTGACGCCTATCTCATATCCGCGGGCCAGATTCTACAATCGCATACTCCTCGGCATTGGCTTCGACGGGAAGTGCCTGCGATATCCCCGCACCACGGTGAACCGTGAGTTTAGACGCGGCACAAACCGGGCCGCTCGCCTTCCAGCAGGAGCGGCTCTGGTTTCTGCACCAACTCGACCCGCTTGGCGCGGCCTACAACATGCCCTTTACGGTGCGAATCGACGGCAAGCTGCGCGCTGATGCCGTCAAGGCCGGTCTCGACGCCGCTGTCCGCCGCCATGACGTGCTGCGCACCCGCTTCCCGATGGTCGACGGGCGACCGGTCCAGGTGGTGGAGCGGGAGGGGCGGGTGCCGCTCCAGCTAGCAGACCTGACCGCGCTGCCGAGGGAACGCCGCTCGCGCGAGGCCGCGTGCCTGGCCCGAGCGGACGTGGTGCGACCGTTCGACCTGGCCGAGGGCGGCCTGGCGCGCGCACTGCTGCTGAAGCTAGACGATGACCAGTACCGGCTCGTGCTCGTTCTGCACCACATCATCACCGACGGAGTCGCCGCTCAGCTCCTGCTGCGAGAGATCGTCGATGGGTACCGGTCCGTGGTCGGCGGCTTGCCGTCGGCGCTCGCCGATCTGCCCTGCCAGTACTCCGACTACGTCGCCTGGCAGCGTGACCCGCTCCGGCAGGCCATGCTGGATCGCCAGCTTGATTTCTGGAAGTCGCGCCTCGCTGGCGCGCCGGACTGGATCGACCTCCCGGCCGACCGGCCTCCTCCGGCCGCGCCGTCGTCGCGCGGCGGAAGCAGGCCGCTGAGAATCTCCGCCGAGATGGTCGCGGCCCTTCGCGGCGTGGTGCGGCAGGAGCGAAGCACGCTCTTCGTGTTCCTGCTGGCCACGCTCCAGGTGCTGCTGTACCGCTACTCCGGGCAAACGGACATTGTCGTCGGGATCCCGGTGAGCGACCGGCGGCATTCGACATTCGAACGGCTCATCGGCTTCTTCGGGAACATCGTGCTGATCAGGAGTCACGTGACCGGCGAGCTGCGCTTCCGTGACCTGCTCCGCGCCGCCCAGAACGAACTGCTCGACGCCCTGGACAACCAGGACGTTCCCTTTGATCGCGTGGTCCAGGCGCTTCGCCCGAGGCGCAATGCCCGCATCCCGCTATTCCAGGTCATGCTCGCCTTGGACGAGTCCGATCGGTCGCCAGTCATCGAGGTCGATGAAGGGCTGAGGATCCGCCCGTTCGATGAAGACCGCCAGGGCGCGATCGCAGACCTGTCGCTCTGCATCTCGGCTCATCCGCAGGACATCGACGGGTACGTCGAGTTCGCCATGGACCGCTTCGGCCCTGACACCATCGACCGCCTCATCGGCCACTTGCATGAGCTGCTGCGTGGCGCGGTCGCTGACACCACCGCACGGGTCGCTGACCTGCCGCTGCTCACGCCGGCCGAGCGCCGGCAGATCCGGCGCTTGAACCAGGCACCAGCGACGTTCCCGAACACGCAGGGAATGCACCGCCTGTTCGAGGCGCAAGCGCGGCTGACGCCGCGACGGCCAGCCCTGGTCTGGGGTCTTCGTGAGGTCACCTACAACGCGCTGGACCGAGAGGCCAACCGCATCGCTCACGAACTCGTAGCCGTCGGGGTGGGCCGAGGGTCGTTCGTCGGCGTCCAGGCGAACCGGTCACCGAACACGGTGGCGGCACTGCTCGGCGTGCTCAAGGCCGGGGCCGCGTATGTCGGACTCGATCCCGACCTCGGCGAGCGGCGGATCCGGTTCGCGCTCGATGATCTGTCCGTGCGGGTGATTGTCGCCGACGCGCCGCTCGCGGGTGCTCCCGCGGCACTCGCCCGCATCGCGCCACGGCTGAACCTCGAAGACGCCGGTCCCACGCCACGCGGCTGCGAGCGCGCTCCGGATACCGAGGTGTCCGGGGAGGATCTGGCGTACGCCATCTATACCTCAGGTTCGACGGGTACCCCTAAGGCCGTCGGGATAAGCCACGGCGCCGCCGCCAACTTCCTGCACTGGGCGGCGACCAGCTTCTCTCCTGACGAGCTCAAAGGCGTGCTCGCATCCACCTCCCCGGTCTTCGACTGCGTGCTGTTCGAGATCTTCGCACCGCTCTCGTGGGGCGGCACTGCCGTGCTGGCTCGCAGTGCACTCGACCTGGCCACGCTCCCGGCACGTGGCCGTGTCACGCTCGTGAGCGCCGTGCCGACCACCATGCAGGAGTTGCTGCGGCAAACCGGCATGCCGCCGGGAGTCGTGACGGTCAACCTCGTGGGCGATGTCGTTCCCGAGCTGCTGGTCAGGACCCTGGACGACGGCACCACCAACCTCAAGATCTACAACCACTACGGGCCGTCGGAAGCGACCACCTACGCCACCGGCGCGTGTCTCGCCGACGGAGCCGGGTCCGCGCGCCACCCGAGCGTGGCCGGCGGCGCGGATCGGGCGTCACACATCGGCCGGCCGGTCGCTGGCGCCGAGGTCTATGTCGCGGACGGGCACCTCAACCTGGTGCCTGCCGGGGTGCCTGGTGAGCTGTTCATCGGCGGGCCGGCTCTGGCGCGCGGCTATATCGGAAGCCCTGGCCGCACCGCCGAACGGTTTCTCCCTGACCGCTGGAGCGGGCGGCCAGGTGCGAGGGTGTACCGGACCGGTGATCTCGGCCGGTACCTGAGCGACGGGTCACTCGATTTCCTCGGGCGTGCGGACCGCCAGGTGAAGCTCCGGGGATTCCGAGTCGAGCCCGCGGAGGTGGAGTCCGCTCTGGACGCCCACCCGCAGGTGCAGCGGTCCGTTGTCGTCGCGCTTGACGAGCCGGACGGGGAGCGGCGGCTGGTTGGGTACTACGTCGCAGCCGGAGAGCAGGTTCCCGACCCCGCAGAGCTGATCGCCCACGTCCGGTCAAGGCTCCCTTCCGTGATGGTCCCTTCCGTGCTGGTGCCGCTCGGGTCGCTGCCGCTCACCGGCAACGGCAAGGTCGACCACAAAGCGCTGCCGCCGCCCGGCGGTCCGGCCAGCGCGGGCCCGTGGCGATCGGAGCCGCCGCGCACCGTGGTCGAGATCGATCTGGCGCAGGCGTGGCTGAGCATCCTTGGGCAGGGCGGCGTCGGCGTGACTGAGGACTTCTTCGACCTCGGCGGCAGCTCGCTGCGGATGGTCGCGCTCGCGGCTCATGTGGAGGCGGCGTTCGGCGTCCAGTTGTCGCTGTCGGACTTGCTCGCCGCGCCCACGATTCGCGAGCAGGCGAGGTTGGTCCAGGCTGGGCTGGCTGAACTGCCACACCATGCGGGCGGCTGATGCGGCCGGCTGCAGTCGTACATTTCTCCGGCGGCCGGTCTGGCTCGCGAGCCAGCACGTGGGGGCAGTATTCCATTTGGGCAGAGATGCAGGTAGCCGCGCCGGAACACGCGCGTTTCAACATCCCGATCGAATTCTCGCACGATGCGGGGCTCACGCCGGAGAGTCTCGTCGTCGCTATCCGCCAGGCGCTCGCGGTACATGAATCGTTGCGCACCCGGCTTCGTCGCACGCCAGAAGGGGAACTCAGGCAGATCCTGTCCGGTCGGGTGCGCCTGCCTATCGATATCGTGGAGGTAAGCGATAGATGGGCGATGCGGGACAGCAAGGAAGCCCTCTCCGAACGCCTGCTGCGCAAGCCATTTGACTTTGCGGCTGAATGGCCGATCCGGGTGGGTGCGATCGCCAGGGACGGCCTGATCCGTTATGTGGTCCTGGTCGTGTCGCACCACGCGATTGACCACGGCGCCGTTCCCTTTCTGGAGCGAACGCTCTGGCACGAGGCGATCACGTCCGCCGAGCCGATGAGTCTCGAGCCGTTCGACCAGGCTAAGTATCAGACATCTCCCGATGGGCGGCGGATCACAGCGGCCGCGGCCGACTATTGGCGCAAGATCCTCCGCCAAGCCCCATCGAGGATGTTCCGAGATAAGTCAGATGACCCGAGGACCCCGCGCTACTGGAGCGCCACGCTGACTTCCTGGGCACTGCCGCTGGCGGCCCAGCGCCTGAGCCGGGAGATGAAAGTGGGCCCGTCGGCAGTTCTGCTCGCGGCCCTATCGGCAACGATATCGAACCTCGTCGGCACCGATCGCTGCGTCCTACTCGTCCAGGTCCATAATCGTTTCAGGCCAGAGTTGCTTGCGGCTGTCAGCTCGGTCACCATGGAGGGCCTGTTCTTCGTGCGGACCGGCAACGTTCCCTTCCGTGAGGTCGTTCGGCGATCTTGGATCGCTGCGGTAGAGACATATCAGTACGCGTACTACGATAGGCGCCGCATCGATGCTGTGATAGCGGAGGTCGGGCAGCAGCGCGGCGGCAGCATCGATCTTTCGTGCTGGATAAATGACATGCGGTCCATGGAGATCTGCCCGCGGCCGGCTGAATTGAAGGTCGCGAACATCGTGAGAAAGCTCGGCCTTACCGAAGTTGAGTGGCCCAGCCAGTATGAACGGCATAACAACGTGACCTTCGGGCTGCGCGCGCATGGCTCACACGAGGTGGTCAAGCTCGAACTGATAGCAGACACACATGTGCTGGCCCCGGTTCAGATGGAGCATATCCTAAGGGGGATCGAAGCCGTCATTGTCGAGGAGTTTACCGGACGCTGATCCAAACTCGGCAATAGCGGTACGGGACTGGGCGGTCCTCAGTCTTTCCTGGCAGTCAAGTAGGCAAATGCCAATCGTTCCGGCCGGTTACCCGACTCAACCAGAGGTTTCAGTGCCGCGGTGAATATGATGATCTCCCCGGCATTGAGTACCTGGTAGAACTCTCGCAGCGCCGCTGCCTTGTCTTTGACGTAGATCAGCACTGACCGGTTGGTGACGATATCCACGCTGGCATCCAAAATAGCGGTCAGCGAATCAGCGGACGCCCAGATGAAACCGCACCGATCACGCAGCGCTTCGGCACTGACTGCATCGCGGCAGCGATCAAGCCTTTCCTGTGAAACATCGGAGACCCAGTCGTTCCAGTGCGCCGAAAGCGATGAGCCCATGGCCGGTGCCGACATCCAGAAGCGTGTCACCGGGCCTGGGTTGTGCGTTGTCGAGTACTTCAGTGCGCACCGGGTAGAGGGACTCAATCAGCATCCGCTCCCGATAGGCGGTGTCGTCGCCATGCTGCTCATCGAGCAGCCACCGATGCCACAGATCGCCCGTGTCCGTCATGGTCGGCCGTCCTCATCCCCGGCGCGAGTCGATGGTCGAAGAGTACTCAGAATCTGCTCCCAGCATCGGAGCACCGTGTCGCGCTCTCGCTGCGGTGAGTAATGCTCGCGGATCACGGCGGCCGCGGCCCGGCCCTTTGGCGGCAGCGGGTTCTCGGTGGCCGGGTATTGCGCGAGGACCGCCTCGACCGTCTTGGCGAAGGTGAGCACATCTCCCGTCGGAATCGGATAGGCGACGTCAGGGGACAGGAACTCACGTCCGCCCATGCCGTGGTAGCCGATCGTCAGGCAGCCGCATGCCATCGCCTCCTTCGGCGGCGTCGGGCTTCCTTCGGCAGTGCCGAAGTTCAGGAAGATCAGCGTATCTGTCAGGCACGCTGCGACTCCCCTTTCGTCCAGCCCTTCGATAGGCAGCAGCTCGACGTTATCGAGGACTCCGCGGAACTTGAGTATATTGATCACCTGGGCGGCGTCCTTGAGGTTGCGCCGAGGCATGAAAGCAATTCGCCTGCGGCGGATGCTGGCTGGGTAGAAGATGCCAGGATCAATGGCATTGATCGTACGGTAAATGGGTAGTTTCGGAAAGGCGTAGCGAAGGTATGCCGCGCTGTCCTCGGATACCACGATGGCCGCTTCGACCTCGGGGCAAAGGTAGGGCGTCCCGCGGTCGGCGAGATCGAGCGGATGGCCTTCAAAGGTATTGTAGGCACCTTGATTGAAGATGACCTTGCGCAGGCCGGGCGCGAGCATCGCGATCCGGCGGCCGACCACCTCAGGTATGACGATGACGGCCTCGTCCAGCGAGATCTCGCTGAGGTAGGAAACCCGCGTCTCGTGCTCGAACCAGCTGCATCGGAACCCGCGCTTGCCGTGCAGCACGGTGGCGTGCAGGCCGTCGTGGTTGAGCAGGTCGACGTGCCGGTAAATCACCCGGATTCCGCCCGACGGGTCGTCGGTGTCGGGGCACAGATAGGCGATCATCGGCGATCCTCTTGTCATGGCGGCGCCTACTCCCGCTGAAATGCGATCGCCTGCAGCGTGTATAGCTCGGCGTAGCGGCCGCCCGCGGCCATGAGTTCCTCGTGCGCGCCGAGCTCGGTGATCCGGCCGTGCTGCAGCACAGCGATCCGGTCCGCGATCGACACCGTCGACATCCGGTGGGAGATGATGATCGCCGTTCTGCCGTCAAGGTGTCCGCGCAGCTCTGCGAAGATGCGCGCCTCCGCCTCGGCGTCGAGTGCCGAAGTCGGCTCATCGAGGATCCAGATGTCGGCGTCGCGGAACATCAGCCGGGCAAGGGCGACCCGCTGCCACTCGCCGGCAGAAAGGTTGGTGCCGCTGGTGAACATCGATCCGAGTTGGGAGTCGAGTCCGCCGGGGCGCTGGCGTATGAATGAGTCCGCCTTCGCGCGCTCGAGCATGCGCCAGACGTCCTCGTCGCTGGCCTCCCGCTGGACTCGTCCGAAAAGGACGTTGTCCCGCGCGCTGAGCATGTAGGTCGCGAAGTCCTGGAAGAGGACCCCGATTCGTGCTCGGGTGTTCCCGATGTCGGCGTCCCGCAGATCGACGCCACCGATCCGCACCCGCCCCTCGTCCGGGTCGTACAGGCGGAGTAGCAGCTTCACCAGCGTGGTCTTGCCGGCGCCATTGTCGCCCACGAGCGCGATCAGCTCCCCGGGGCTAACACACAGCGACAGCTCTCGCAGCGTTGGCTGGGCGGCTGCCGGGTAGGTGAAGCTCACATGGTCAAGCTCGATACCCAGCGCTTTCGCTGGCAGGGGTATCGGCAGGTCTGGGTTCGGCAGCAAAGGCTTCAGGTCAAGGAAGGAAAAGTAGTCGTCAAGGAAGGTCGCATGCTGCTCGACCTGAACCAAAGACATGGAGAGCGCGGAGACGGCGACCGCAAAACCGCTGAGTGCGCCAAGCGCGGCGGTCACGCCACCGGGGGAGAGCGTGGCACGGCTGGCCAGGGAGGCGAGAAACAGGAAGGCGCCGCCAAGTACCAGCCCGCTGAGCACGCCGGCCATGACGTGCATGCGCATGTCGGTGCGGTACATCCGGGTCTTGGCACTGAAATGCTCGGTCACCATGCGGTCGTGCCGCTCAAGCAGTGCGTCAGCAAGGCCGTACGCCCTGACATCCTTTCCTGTCTGCTGGTCGATCGCCAGCCACCGCAGGTACCACCGCTGTCGTTGGTGCTCCTGCCAGTCATTGTCGAAGCGGTACCAGCGCCGGGTGGCCCGGCGGTGCAGCGGCGTCGCCAGCAAGGATGCCAGCAGCGCGATCGCCACCAGCAGCGGATGAATCGACCATAGGACGGCAGCGAGACCGAACAGGCCGATGCCCTGGGAGACCACGCTCATCAGGGTGGTGCTGAGCTCGTACGGACGGAAGCCCATTTCGTGGGATGCGCGCTCCATTCGGTCGTGCCAGGTCGGGTCCTCGAAATACCCCCAGTCGGCACGGGCCACCGTCCGCATGTAACGTCGCTCAGCCGCCAGCCTGACGCGCTCGCCGAGCATCGCGACGTGCTGCTGCTTGACGGCGCCGCTCACGGTCTCCCCGACCGTGACCAGGCCAAGTAAAACAACCAGCGGTAGGAACGGCCGCAGGCCGCTCGCCCGGCCTCCCTCTGTCGCCACGGCGTTCACGAACTGCCTGATGACGAGGAGCATGAGCGGGCCAGCCAGCGCCTGCGGCAGGGTCAGCAGGATGGCTACGATCAGCCCGCCAGGCGATGCGGCCCATACCAGCCGCAGGACGGCCCCGAGTTTGCGCCATGGCGACCCGAACTGATCGCTCGTCATGGGGCAATCATCGCATCGGGGCGGGCGCGTCAGCCGGCCAGAAGATGCGTGCCGCTGTCTGGTGCAGGACCGCTGCGCGCGCGGATCCGGTCAGGCCGAGACCGGGTACCGTCCATGGGCACGTGACCGGCGTCGGCGCGGGCAGCGTGATGGATTCGGTGGCGAGATTGAGCGAGTCGATCAGGAACTTCGCTGCGATCTTGACGGCCAGCGCGTCACGGCCGGGAGGCGGTCCGACCGGCAGATCGCTGCCCCACATGATCTGGTCGTGATGACGTTCGATGGTCTCCCTGACTTCTCGGTGGTCGAAGGTGAGCACCTCCTCGAGTGCCGCGGACGTGTCGACCGGGCCTAGCCGCAGGTACTCCTCCAACGCCCCAGGCCCGTCAGGGAAGCCGCCGAGGTGTGCTCCGACAAAGCACACCTGAGGGTGCCTGCAGACCAGCTCCGCCCGCTCGCGATACATGAGGGCCCGAGCCTTGACCCCCTGCTGATTGGCGTAATGCCACTCGGGATAGCGCACGAGCTGTTGTGCTCGAAGGCCAGGCCGTGCGCGCCAGAAGTCGGCAGGGTCGCCGCAGTGCAGAATTACCGGCAGGCCTGCGCGGCCTGCGAGAGCCCAGAGCGGCTCGAGCTCGGGCGAGAGCAAGCCGATCGGCCTGCCATCGAGGTTCGCGATTCCGAAGCTGAGCTGCTTGTAGACCTTGAGCGCGGCAAGGCTGGTCGCGAGCCGCTCGATGCGGTCGAGTTCGGCGTTCCACCGTTGCGTCCCTGCGAGTTGCAGGTCCGGGGCGAAAGCGACGCGCAGCCGTCCGGCGCCATCGCGTTCGGCCTCGTCAACCAGGGCCTCGCCGACGCCCGGCCAGGCGAGCACGACCGCACGATCGATTCTCGCGAGGTCGAGCGCCCTCAGCAGGACGCTCAGCGCTCCCGGCGCGCAGTGCACGTGGGCGTCGATGATCATCTCTTATTGCCTATCCGTCGAGTGTGAACTGCGGAATCGTCTCGAGATGTGCTGCGATGACGGTGTCGCCCCGAGCAGCTCATCGAAGAAGTCGATGTAGCGCCGCGCGCATGTTCGCGGGGCGAACTGAGTACGGACTCTCTCCTGAAGCCGCGAGCCGATATCGTGACGCGCGGACGGGTTGCCGGCGAGCTCGAGTATGCGGGCGGCCGCCGTCTCGACGCCGGCATCGGGGCAGCCGCCGAACTGCTCGCCGAGTACGGCCGAACGCTCAGGTGTCGCGTGGCCTACAACGGGCAGCCCGACCAGCGCGGCCTCGGCTGCGGCGAGGCCCCACGCTTCCGGTGGCGACGTCTCTAGGTAGATGTCTGCGGCGCAGAGCAGGTCAGCTGGATCGTCATGCCACTCCTGGACCGAGCACGGCTTGCCCTGGGCCCAGGTCGAGATCAGGCGCGACACGGGTCCATCGTCGGCACCAACGAGCAGCCCGTGAATCCGCGGGTCGTGAGCCCACGCTCGCTCGAGCACACGGAGCGTCGTGTGCCAGCCCTTTTCCATGACCATCCTGCTGTGCCGGGCGACGACGATCGCGCCGTCGGGGAATCCCAGCGCTGTCCGGGTGGCAGTCCTGGCCGCGACGGGCTCCTTCAGCCCGACGGCGTTGGGAATCACCGTGCATGGCACCACCTGCAAGGCGGCCACGCTCTCGCTCACAGCCACGTACCCGCTTGCGCCCGGCCGCGCGGGGAGCAGCCGATGGAGCACCTCGACGACCGGGCTCTGCGCGACCGAAGGATCAATGCCAAGGTCGGCGGCACCGATGAGGCCACCGTGAACCACCGTGACGTCGGGACGGAGCGTGACGGGGAATGTGTCGCCAGTCAGGACGTTCAGGTTCATCGGTGTCCGATGCGGTGCCGGCAGCCAGTTGATGACATCGTGCCCGTCCGCCGTCCATTCTCCGGCGAGTAGCTCGAGCATCCGCGGCGTGCCGCCCCAGCCGAAGTACATCAGTACCTGAAGGACGCGCATGGTCTCCTCGCTAGGCCGGAGCCTCGCGGCAGATGCGGGCGACGACCTGGCACTCGCCCCAGATCTCCGGGCTCTGCCTGAACTCACACCCGTTCAGCATCAGCCACGAGTGAGCCATGGGATGCGTCGGAGTCTTCTTGACACCGAGAACGAACTCGATGCTGGTCACGGACGGGAATTGGCTCAGCCGGCGCATCATGACGAGCGAGCGGTACAGGCAGATCGAACTCACCCGCAACTTCACCAGCCACCAGCTGATGATCTCGTCCTCGCGCATCACGCGCCTGAGCTCGCTGGCTGCGGCGTCGCTGGTCACGACGGCGGTTGCGTGCCGGTCCGTCAGGGAGGCTGTGGCGCGGTCGATCGTGGTTCTGAGGCCGTCGCGCCACAGCCAGCGGCGGACTCTCACCAGCGTCGCCAGTACCACCAGCGAGAGCCAGACGAATTCAAGTGATCTCTTCAATCAGGCCCTGCCCAGCAAGATCGCGGATGAACTCGTCGACGTCCATGCGCGCCTGTTCGGTATCGATGGCATAGATCGACGCGATCCGCTCGACGATCTGATCGACCGGCTCACCGCTGATGATGGCCGTCCAGAGCTCCTTTCCTATGCCGCTGAACCCGTACTGTCCGTCGAGGCCGGGCTTGAACAGGAAGAAAATGTCTCCGACCGTCTTCTCGTGGACATCATCGCACTTGCGGTACGCCACTTCTAGGTCCCTCCTGGGCCGGCGCCTGATCTTGCGAACCGACCGAATTGTCTCGTATTCTACGGTGGGCAAACCAGCCTCGCGAGCCCTGGACGCTGGCAATGCACACGTCAGCCGGCGTAGCCATGGCGGGGCGGGAGGTGAGGACTTACGGCAGCTTTCGTTCCGCTGACCCGCTCTGGCTCGCGGACGCCGATCTTCGCGGTACACAACGGCGCGGGCAGTGCGTACCCGTACGTGGCGCTCGCCCGCATGCTTGGGCGTGATCAACCGTTCTACGCCGTGCAGCAGTACGAGCTCAGCAAGCCGGCTGCGGCGGTTTCATCGATTGGCGCGATGGCTGAGACGTATGTCGATGCGGTGCGGGCCGTCCGTCCGGCCGGGCCTTACGTCTTAGCTGGTATGTGCTCAACCGGCGCGTACGTCGCCTATGAGATGGCACAGCAGGTACGCGCGCTCGGCGGGGACGTGGAGCTGGTCGTACTTTTCGACCCGATGTACGGCGAGGTCGCGCTCGGGTGTTCGCACAGCCACCTGCTCGTCGGTCAGGCGCGCGATATCACGGGCCGCATCAACTGCCTGCCAGCAACCGACACTCGGGTCCCCGGGCTGCGCGCTGCACTGGCAGATGTCCTTTCCGAGGTAGGCATGGAGCCATCGCTGCTCGAGCTCGGGCCGCGGCGTCTCGGTCAGTTCCTCGACCTGTTCGCCGCCAACCACCAGGCGACGCTGACCTATTCACCCCGACCCTATCCAGGTCGCGCGGCCATTTTCGTACCTGCCTTCAGTAACAGCGACGAGCGGCTCCGCTCCGAGGCCGAGTGGAAGGCGCTCGTCCCGGCGGTCGAGATCCACGCCGTGCCCGCCACTCGCGCCGAGCTGTACTCCGCCCCCGAGATCGTCGCCTACCTCGCTGCCGCCATGCAGGCCGCTCTGCAGTGAGCCGAGACAGTGAGCCGAGACAGCAGTGAGCATGGGACAGGACCGATAGGAGGATCAACGAGGAATGGCAGCAACAGAAGCAACAGAGGCAACAGAGGCAACGAAGCAGCCACGGTACAAACGATCGCCAGCCATTACGGCCACCCTTCTCGACGATGAGATCATCTGCATGAACCTCGACACCGGTCTGTACGTGGGACTAAAGAACGTCGGGCAGGTGGTGTGGGATCAGCTCGAGGTGCCTTGCACATTCGCGGACCTGCTGCACGTGGTCATGAATGAGTACGATGTCGACGAGCACCAGGCCAGGGCCGATCTGGAGGCATTCATGGCCGAGATGCTCGGGGCCGGCCTGGTCCAGCTCACCTGACGAAAGTGAGCAGGTGTACGGTGCCCATTGCCCAGGCCGGGCCACCACCCTTCTCCTTGCGCTGACTTTGCGTTGACTTCCGCATGGCCCTCGCCTACGCTCTACCTAGCAGAGGCGACCGTGTCGAGGAGGCGTCATGACGACACCACAGACCACCCCTCAGGGACACGACGAGGGCACCAGCCAGAGCAAGAAGCCATATGAACGCCCTGAGCTCCTGAATTACGGCGAGCTCTACGATTCTATAAAGTTCTATAACTTCAGCCCTTGCGGCGGCAATTGCATCGCAGGATAGCTTTCCCGCGCTAGCATCCGACCGGGCTTGCCGGGTCGGGAGGCGAGCGTCGCCAATGGTCGAGGTCCGGTCGAGACGTGAGCTCGTGGGATGACGTATCTCGATAGCTGGGTGCGGGACGGCGTTTTTGTCGTCCCTTCTCTCCTGCGGCCAGATGAAGTCGAGCGGTTCCTCGGGATCGCCGAGTACCTGGCGAAACGGTACCTGGATCGTGACCCAGTGACAGGCAAGCGCGGCTTCATGGTCCTCTCGCAAAGTACGTCGAGCATCGACAACCGCGACTTCTATGATGCCTGCCCGGATGGCTGGTTTGAGCAGGTCATGGACCTTATCGCTAGTCCGCGCCTATGCGATACCGCTGGCAGCCTCATGCACGACGATCCGCTTTTCACGAATGCCGCCGTCTTCATTGACCCTTTTCTTCCGTATGACTTCGACAAGTTCATCCAGCGGTTTGCCGCGCGAGACGGCGCCGGCAGCTGGCATCGCGATGTGCGCACGCGCAAACCCGATGACATCGAGAAGGAAGAGCTCCTGGCCGATCGTGAAGGCAGAAACTGGGTGCAGGTCCAGATCCCGCTCCTGCCGTCGAATGCATTTGAGTTCATTCCGGGATCCCATTGCCGTTGGGACACCCCCGCAGAGCTTGCTGCACGCAAGCGCGGCACGACGCTTGCGGAGCGTACCAGGCCGCTTCCCGGTGGGTGCCGCATCGAACTCGAGCCAGGCGACGCGCTATTTATAAATCCAAACGGAATTCACCGGGGCTGGTATACACATGGAATCCGGCGCCGGACGCTGGCGATTGCTTACTGCCGGAGCACTGGCCCATTGGAGCATCTGGAGTCTGCGCCAGAGTGGTTCTTCAGACCGGGATATCTTGACGGTCTGGGCGCGGGCACGCACGCATTCTTCCAGCGGCTTGTCCACGCGTGCGAACGGGTCAGGACGCTGGCCGTTGGCGGCGGCGAGGGCTAACCCTGGTTGGCGGGATCCAACCCTGGGCGGCGCATGATGGTGGGGATGAGCACGGGCTCACCGTTCACCACCGGAGCGGGCACCCAGTGCTTTCCTGTACCCTCCTCCCACAGCTCCTTCTTGATCTCGGTGTCGTCGCACAGCTCGGCGTATGGCTCGGTGTAGTCATTGCCCGCCCACGAGCTGAGGCCAGGGCACCAGTCGCAGAACGCGCTCATCTCGCACGCATCGCACTTCGGGTATGACTTCGACGTCATCTCCCGATAGCGCCTCAGCATCGGGGAGTTAAGCCAGATCTCGGTGAACGTCTGCTCGTGCAGGTCCCCGATCACCATCCCCTGGCCGTAGGTGGTGCAGGGGTTCACCTGCCCGAACGGCGTGATGCCCGCGCGGCTCCGGCCGGCGTTGCACATCGCCACGCCCATCGCGCAACTGCGGTCCTGCGGGCCGGGCTGGCGGTAAAGGCGGTAGAATTCCTGCATGCCCGCACGGTCCAGCTTCAGATCAGAGATCTGCGCCTCCGAGCCATTCCATGGCCGCCACATGTGTGCGTCGCATTTGAACTTGATGCCAAGTTCCCGGCACATTTCCATTAGCGTGGGCACCTGGTGGAGATTCTGCTTGGTGACTACCGTCTTGCCGACCGTAGCAACGCCCGCGCCGCTCAATGCCCGTACCGCATCGAGCAGCTTGACGAACGAGCCGCGGCGCTGCGTGACCGTGTCGTGCGTCTCGGCGTCCGCACCCATCAGCGTCAGCTCCACCCAGGACACACCGCACTGCGCGAGCCGCTGGGCGACATGATCGGTGATGCCCTGGCCGGATGAGTAGATCACGACCTCGAACCCGTTGGCGCCCGCTCGTTCGACGAAGGTCATGAAGTCCCTGACGATGAACGGATCACCGCCAGAAAAGAGCAGCTCCTGCGTACCAAGGTCGCGCATCTCATCGAGGGTCTCCAAGATGCGCTCGGTCGGCAGCTGGCGCTTGACGTTCCAGTCCAGGTTCATCTGGTAGCAGTGCGTGCAGCGAAGCTGGCAGGCATACGTCAGATCCCAGACCACCTGCCATGGACGGTACTGGCCTGGTAAGCCCGCGGCCACCAGCGACATGAGCTCTGATTTGTCGACTACGCGCATGACTCCCGCCTCCTTGATGAGCGGTGCCTGGCAGGGTGACGAGCCCGCGCCTAACCCTCCGATGGCTGCTCACATGCCATCATCTGGATCCATTTCCGTCAAGATTCGGCAGGCCGTGCTAGGTGCGAATTTCACCAAGCAGCGCGCTCGCCGCGTCCGGCTCGCTCTCGAACGATCGGCGCAGCCGCGCGGCAGCGGCATGATAGCGATCATCGGTCAGGACTTCGTGTACTGCCTCCTGGATGGCTGACACCGTGACATCGCCCGCGCGAACATATGTCCCTGCCCCAGCCTCCTCGAGAGCGCGTCCATAATGCTCGACATGCGGTTCGCCGGTTCCAAGTACGACGACCGGCACCCCGCTGGTAAGCGCGCGGGTCACGATCTGATGCCCGCCAAGGCAGACGAGAATCCGGGACTTGGGTAGCAGCGCGGGAAGGTCGCCCCATGTCGTCACCCGCTCGCCGCGGTCCGGTGAGAAGGGGTCACACAGTAGCCAGTCCGACCCGAGCCGCTCGAACGCGGCCTGGATACGGTGGCGGTGCCGCGGCCAGGCCGAAGCTGTGCTCAGCACGCCAAGTACCTGAGCCGACGGCGGAGAGTTGACCGGGCCTGATCCGGCCGGGCCAGCCGCCGCGGCAATCGAGCGTTCGACCCAGCACGGCCTGCAGTACACACTTCGAGAGGTCTGCAGCCGGAGCCACGAGCGCCCGTGCGGGATGAGCTGGATGTCGCCCCAGACCAACTCGTTCCACTCAACGGGGGTTGGATGCGGCACCGTGGTCGGCAGCGCCGGCACCAGGTCGGGCACGAAGCGGACGATCGAGACGACCGGCAGCCCGCAGGCCCGCCCGGAGACCGACGTGGTGTGGTACAGATCGCTGATGATGCCGTCTGGCCGGGCCGAGCGGATGATCTCGATCTCGGCCGAGACCACGGCGCGGAACTGCTCAGCCCAACGGGGCCGGCGAAGCGCGTCGCGCGCGTACTTCAGCGACCAGTCACATCGATGCCCGCGGGCGGCGATCTCGTCAAGCATCCAGCGCTTCGGCGGGTACACGAAGGCGAAGATGACCTCGTGTCCGAGATGGGTGAGCTGCTCGGCGATCGCCAGGCAGGTGGCCAGATGCGCCCAGAACGGCAAGCTGAAGATGAGCCACCGCCTCGGAGCGCTAGTCGGCATCGAAGCTCCCGGCCAGCAGGCCCACGACGTTGCGGCTTTGCAAGATATCGGTGTGGATGTCGGTGGCCAAGCTCAGCTTCACCCCACCGGTCGCGGCATGTTCCCAGGACAGCGTGAGCGCGGTCCGGCCGTCCTCCGTCTCGCAGCCGTCGTCTGGGCGGCTATAGACCAGATCGATCTTCCCGTCGAAGGGCGCAAGGACGTAGGACTCGGCCGCCATGCAATAGTGCAGGCCGCTCATCAGATCGCGGGCGACGTGATCGAGCAGTTCCTCGTTCCACCGGCTCGGATCGAGGTCGACGACGAATCGCAGTAAGGCGCTCACGTTCGAGCGGATCACGGCCCACAGGTGGAGCATGAGTTCTGGCCGCCCGGTGTCACGTGCCGCCCGGAACTCTTCGAGGCGGTCGAGCTTGGCTATCACCGGCCTGAGGTCGAGACGCCCCAGATCCTCGATCGGCAGCATCCCGGCGAGACGCCGGCGCGAGCCATGTGCCCGTGGGTGCGAGGTGTCGAGCAGGGCAAGCAGCCTGACCGGCGCGCCGCGGGCGCGGAGCAAGCTAGCGGCGTGATAGGCGGCAAGGCCGGCCCCGCAATGCCCGATGATCCGGCAGGGTGCCTGTGGCTGCAGCGACGTGATCATCTCCGCGATGGCTGAGCCAAGCGCGGGAATGCCGGCATATGGCCGTTCCGGCGACCATGCGGGCACCAGGACGTGGAACGACGCATCAGGCAGCCGGCCGCTCAGCGCCCTGACCTTATGCAGGTCATACAGCGCGGGAAGCAACACGAAGACCGTGTTCTGCGTGTTCCCTGGCCGCAATGCCACCGACCTGATCTCGTGTTCGAATGCCGGCTGGCCACCGTGTGGCACGCTCGCAGGCCTGTTCTCGACCGCTATGGCGTCGGCGAGCTGCGCAACGGTCGCGCCGCCCAGGATGTCGCCCAGGGTGAAGTCGAGCCCGGCTTCGGCGGCCAGCGCCACGAGCTCAACGCTGCGGGCTGAGCTGCCTCCCAGCTCGAAGAAGTCATCGTGGATGCCGACACGCTCAACGCCGAGGACGTCGGACCAGATCCCCGCCAGCTGGCGCTCGAGCTCAGTCCGCGGCGCGACACCCGGCCGTGCCGATTCCGTGAGATCTCCGGGCCCGGCGCTCATCAGGGACAATCTAACTAGCCTCCGCAGACCAGGCAAGGACGGTCCAGACCGCCTGCCTGTCGGGGCGATCACCTGGCGGGCAGCCGTCATCACCGCGCCGCTCGCCTTTCCGCCGCCGGACACTCAGGAGTAACTGGCGGTTCATATTGCCCGCCTATGGTCGTGACGTCGTGCGTGGCAGGATTGCGCCACTCTTGACACTCAGGAGGCAGGTGCGTGAGCATGACGGACATCAAGCGGCGTTTGCCGGTTAGTCAGGCTCCGTTCACCTGGAAGGATGCCGAGCTGATCGCAGTTTTCGCGGCGGTTGGGGCGATCGCGGATGCGCTTGTAAATAGGGAGGGTTGGCATGAAAGCACCGCATAAGTCTGCCCTAGCGGGGATCGCGGTCCTGATACTGGCGGCGGCTGGCTGTTCCTCGTCGCCGTCGGGGTCATCAAGCGATGCCAAGTGGAAGACCGCCACCTCGGCCGCGCCAGGCGGAGGCCAGAGCGCGCTCATCAAGGCGGCCAAGGCGGAGGGCACGCTGAACGTGATCGCGCTTCCGCCGACCTGGGCGAACTACGGCAACATCATCAAGGCCTTCGAGGCGAAGTACGGCATCAAGGTCAACTCGGCACTTCCTGACGGGACCAGCCAGCAGGAGGTCGACGCGGTCAAGTCGGAGAACGGCACGGCCAAGGCGCCCGACGTGCTGGACGTCGGCATGGCCGTCGCGCTGGCCAACACTAATCTCTTCGCCCCGTACCAGGTCAGCACCTGGTCGGCCATCCCCGACGCCCAGAAGGCGCCGAACGGCATCTGGGTGCAGGACTACGGCGGCTACATGGCGGTCGGCTACTCGGACAGGTTCGGCACGATCACCTCGCTGAATGATCTGCTCGGCAAGAAGTTCCACAACGCCGTCGCACTGAACGGCAACCCGACGTCGGCCAACGCCGCGCTGAACGGCGTGATGATGGCCAGCCTCGCCCAGGGCGGTTCGGCGAGCAGCATCGCCGACGGCGTGGCCTTCTTCCACAAGCTCAAGCAGGCGGGGAACTTCTCGCCGGTCTCGGCAACCGGCGCGACCATCAAGGCGGGGACCACTCCGGTGGTATTCAACTGGGACTACCTCAACCTGCCCAGCTACGTAGGGGTGTCGCACTGGAAGGTGTTCGTGCCGCCGAACGCCGTGCTCGGCGGGTACTACGCGCAGGCAATCAACAAGAACGCGCCGCACCCGGCCGCGGCCAGGCTGTGGGAGGAGTTCCTCTACTCCCAGGCGGCCGATGGCGGCCAGAACCTGTGGCTGGTGGGCGGCGCAAGGCCGGTTGAGCAGGCCGCTATGACCTCGGCCGGCACGATCAACGCGGCGGCCGCGGCGAAGCTGCCGGCTGTGTCAGGAACGCCGGTGTTCCTGAGCGCGAAGCAGGCGACCGACGCGGCCAACTACCTGTCGACCGGCGCCCGGCCCGCACGGGCCGGGCGCCGGCCTTCCGTGCCCGGCTGGGTCGGCACGGTGCCCTTCTTCGCCTACGTCGGGGTGTTCCTGCTGCTGCCGACGGGCGTCGTGCTCTGGGACGCCCTGCGGACCCAGACCGGCGGCTGGGACCTGACCAGCCTGAAGGTGCTCGCCGACCCGGCGGTCCGCGGGTATTTCATCGGCTCCTTCAAGCTGTGCCTGCTCTCCACACTGACCGGCGCCGTGTTCGGCGCGATCTTGGCGTACGCCGTGGCGTCGGGGAATCCCGACGGCGCGGTACGCCGGCTGTATCTGTCCGCTTCCGGTGTCCTCGCCCAGTTCGGCGGGGTCACGCTGGCGTTCGCGTTCCTCGTGCTGATCGGCCCGATCGGGCTGCTGGTACACGCGAGCTGGTTCTACGGGTTTCCCTGGGGCATCGGTCTGATCTACACCTACTTCCAGATCCCGCTCATGGTGCTCGTCTTCCTGCCGGCGATAGACGGGCTGAAGATCCAGTGGCGCGAGGCGTCGGAGAACCTGGGCGCATCGACCTGGCAGTACTGGCGTCATGTGGGTGCCCCGCTGCTGGCGCCGGCCTTCCTCGGTGCATCGCTGTTGCTGTTCGCCAACGCGCTGTCGGCGTTCGCCACGATCCAGGCCTGGGAGAACCAGATCGCCTACACGGTGCCACAGCAGATCAGCACGTCGCTGTCCAGCGAGGTCGGGCTCAGCAGCGTCAATTACGCCGACGTGCTCGCGCTCGGCATGGTGATCATGGTCGCCATCGTGATGACGGGGTATGCCTTGCTGCAGCGCAGGGCGGCGCGATGGCTGCGGTAACCTCCCTCGGCGAGACGCCGCTGACCGCGCCGGCCGCAGCCGCGCGCGGGATGCAGGCGCGCCGCCGCAGGCGGCTGAACCTGTTCCGCTACCTCACCTTCATGATCTTCGGGCTGTTCTTCCTGCTGCCGCTGCTCGCGATGGTGAGGTTCTCGCTCGAGGGAAGCAAGCTGGGCACCTGGTCGGTGACGGCCTGGCGGCAGATCGTCTCCTACCAGGGCGTGGGCATTCCTCCGCTGGCGAGCGCCGTCGAGGTCACCCTGGAGCTGGCAGTGATCACCAGCGCGGTCGTGCTCGTGCTGCTCGTGCCGACCATGGTCTGGGTCAGGCTGCGAGTGCAATGGCTGGCCAGGACGCTGGAGTTCCTGTGCCTGCTGCCGCTGACCATTCCGGCGATCGTCCTGGCCGTGGGCCTGTTCCCGGTCTACAACAGGATCGGGCACTACAGCATCTCGACGCTCACGCTGTTCTGGGCTTACGTGGTCCTGGCCCTGCCCTATGCCTACCGGGCGCTGGCCACCGGGCTGAACGCGATGGACGTCACGACCTTGTCCGAGGCGGCCCGCAGCCTCGGCGCGAGCTGGTTCACGGTGATCGCACGGGTAATCGTGCCGAACATGTGGCAGGCGATACTGAACGCGCTGCTGCTTACCTCGGCGCTTGTGCTCGGCGAGTTCACCATCGCCTACCTGCTTGGCTTCGTCAACCTGCAGGTGGAGCTGTATTCCATTAGCCGGAACACGGCGAACGCCGGCGTGATCTTCTCGACTTCGGCAGCCTCGCTGATATTCGCCTTCGCCTTGCTGCTGATTCTGTCCTATGCCGGCCGCCGCCGTGGCCGCGGGATGAGGTGATGTCCCAGTGACTTCCCCGACGGTCGGTACCCAGGAGGCCATGGCGCGGGCCGGGGTGCAGGTGCGGATGACCGGCCTGCGCCGTCAGTACGGGCAGGTGATCGCGCTCGACGGGATCGACCTGACCGTGCACCCCGGCGAGCTGGTCGCCCTGCTCGGGCCGTCAGGCTGCGGCAAGACCACCACGCTGCGGCTGCTCGCCGGGCTTGAGGACGCCGACTCCGGCCAGATCACCGTCGGCGGCAAGGACATCACCCGTCTTCCTGCCAGCAGGCGCGACATGGGAATGGTGTTCCAGGCGTACTCGCTGTTCCCGCACATGACCGTGCGGCAGAACGTGGCCTTCGGGCTGCGCCTGCGCCGGATCGCCAAAGACAGGCGGGACCAGCGTGCGATCGAGATGCTTGAGCTGGTCGACCTGTCCAGGCAGGCGGACCGGTATCCGCACCAGATCTCCGGCGGCCAGCAGCAGCGGGTCGCGCTGGCCAGGGCACTGGCCATCGAGCCGCAGGTGCTGCTGCTCGATGAGCCGCTGTCCGCGCTGGACGCCAAGGTCAGGGCGCAGCTGCGGGACCAGATCCGCCGGATCCAGCTTGAGGTCGGCATCACGACCTTGTTCGTTACGCACGACCAGGAGGAGGCGCTGGCCATCGCCGACCGGGTCGGCGTAATGCAGAGCGGCAGACTGGAGCAGCTCGCGCCGCCGACCGAGGTTTACTCCCGGCCGGCCACCTCGTTCGTCGCCGAGTTCGTCGGCCTCACCAACCGGCTGGCAGGCACGGTCAGCGGATCGGTGGTCACGGTTCGCGGCCGCGACCTGCCGCTGGTGGACCATTCCACACCGCAGGGGCCGGCCATCGCGCTGGTCAGGCCGGAGGCCGTCACGCTGGCGTCGGACAGCTCGGGCGAGACCGGCCCGCTGACCGGCACCGTGATCGCGACGACATTCCTTGGCGCCACCAGCAGGGTCACCGTGGACCTGGGCGACACGACGATCATGGCTCAGCTCTCGACGTCGGACGCCGCCAAGCTGCCGGCGGGCAGCCGGGTCGCTCTCACCATCCGGCCCGATCCGGTGCTGGTGGCGGCCGCCCAGACGTCGGCCGACCCGCTGGGGTGAGCGGCCAGCACCAGGCCGTTCCGCTCCTGACCACAGAGCGCCGTTTCGAACCTGGGCCAACCCTGCGCGGCGGCGGCCTTGCCCCCTACCGGGCGATCGAGGTTATCGGCGGTGAGCCACATCAGATCCGTGCCGAGCTGGCCGCGCCTGGCTACCGGCACCGCGGCCGTGGGCCGGCAGCGGAGCAGCCGCTGCTCTGCCTGGTGCACATCACCGACCTGCAACTCGCTGACGTCCAGTCGCCGGCCAGGTTCGAGTTCCTCAATCGCTACTTCGCCGATCCCAGGTACGCCGAGATCATCCCGGTGCAGCGCCCGCAGGAGGCGCTGAACGCGCACGCCATCGACGCGACCGTGCGCACGGTGAACTCGCTGACCGGCCCGGCTACCGGGCTGGCCCCGCGGCTGGCGGTGACCACCGGGGACGCGATCGACAACGCGCAGTGGAATGAGCTGCAGGCCTTCCTCGCGCTGTTCGACGGCGGGCTGGTGCGGTTCGGCGGCGGCACGGCCTGGCCGGCCGGGAGTTCGGCTGGCGGCGGGCAGCCGAACCGGCGGTACGCGGGCGTGCAGTCGCTCGACTGGCCGGACGACATCTTCTGGAAACCGGACGGGCACGGGCCGGACGGCCCGGACATCTTCCGGCGCGAGTTCGGGTTCCCGCACCATCCAGGGCTGCTTGAGCGCGCGCTTCGCGAGTTCACCGCCGAGGGCCTCGCCATCGGCTGGCTGTCCTGCTTCGGCAACCACGATGCGCTCAATCAGGGCGTCGGCGTGCTCACCGACGGGCTATCGCGAGCACTGGTCGGCGGGGTCAAGCCGGTGCGGCTCAGCGACGACTTCGATCACGACCGTGCGCTTGAGCTGTTCACCGAGCGGCCAGAGGCGTTCATGACCGGGCCGGTCCGCCCGATCACGCCCGAGCCTGGCCGCAGGCAGATCACCCGCAGCGACTTCGTCGCCGCGCACCTGCGGCCGGGTGCCAGGCCGGCCGGGCACGGCTTCACCGAGCAGAACAGGCGCGACGGCACGGCGTACTACGTGCACGACACCCCCGCGGTGCGGCTGATCGGACTGGACACGGCCTGCCTGGCCGGCGGTGCCGACGGCTGCCTGGACGCGGACCAGGCCCGCTGGCTCACCGACCGGCTGACCGAGGTGCACTCGGTCATCCGCGGCCCCGGCGGGGACGAGATCAGGACCGGGCATGAGGACCGGCTGGTGATCGTGTTCTCCCACCACGGCATCGACACGCTGACCAACACCCGGGCGCACTCCGGGCCTGGCGGCGTGCCGCTGCTCAGCGCCGCCCAGGTGGTCGCGCTGCTGCACAGGTACCCGAACGTGGTGCTCTGGCTGAACGGGCATACCCACACGAACGCCGCCAGGCCGCGCCGCGACCCTCAGCGCCCTGGCCGCGGGTTCTGGGAGGTGACCACCTGCGCGGTCGCGGACTGGCCCTGCCAGACCAGGCTGGTCGAGCTGATCGGATCCGGCCAGTCGCTGTCGATCGTGTGCACGATGATCGATCACCACACGCCGCCCGCGGCCAGCTCGCTGTCCACCAGCGATGACCTCGCCTCGCTGCACCGCGAACTCGCCGCCAACATGCCGCTCCTCGGCGCGGATGCGGGCCGGGCAGGAACCGCGGCCGACCGCAATGTGGTACTCGGCCTCGCCGCACCGTTCCCGCTCGACCGGTTCCCGGCCTAGCGCAGCGCCCTTCCCAGGCGGTGCAGGGCGGCCCTACCGAAGCGGTTCGTCGGGACGCACCGGAGCCGCGGACCGGTCGGCGCGGCGGTCGCGTGCCTGATCAGCATCGGATCGCCAGCCCAGACCCGTGACCAGCGGCAACCGCCAGCACCGCCCCGGCGGCCAGCACCGCCCCGGCGGCCAGCACCGCCCCGGCGGCCAGCACCGCCCCGACGGCAGTACCGCCCCGACGGCCAGTACCGCCCCGACGGCCAGTACCGCCCCGATGGCCAGCACCACGGCGGCCCTTCAGGGACGGCGGTACCGGGCCGGCGAGCTAGCGGTGCGGCCGGCGGCGCTCGATAGGGTGAGGCGGTCTGGCTGCGATCGCGTCGGCGTGGCTGAGCGCGCGGAGGGTGTCGTGAGCGTTGCGGTGGAGCGGGCGGGGGCGGTCATGACGGTCATCCTGGACCGGCCGCAGGTGCGGAATGCTGTCGACGGGCCGACCGCGGCGGCTCTGGCCGCGGCGTTCAGGGAGTTCGAGGCCGATTCCGGCGCGGCGGTCGCTGTGCTCTGGGGAGCGGGCGGGACGTTCTGCGCCGGCGCCGATCTCCGCGCGGTCGGAACGCCGGCCGGGAACCGGGTCGCCGAGGACGGTGACGGCCCGATGGGGCCGAGCAGGATGCGGCTCTCCAAGCCGGTGATCGCGGCCGTGGCCGGTCATGCGGTCGCCGGCGGACTTGAGCTGGCGCTATGGTGCGACCTGCGGGTCGCAGAGGAGAGCGCGGTGCTCGGGGTGTTCTGCCGACGGTGGGGCGTGCCGCTGATCGACGGCGGTACCGTCCGGCTGCCCAGGGTGATCGGATTGGGCCGGGCCCTCGACCTGATCCTGACCGGCCGCGCCGTCGGCGCGGCGGAGGCGCTCCAGATTGGCCTGGTCAGCCGGGTCGTGCCGGACGGCGAAGCCCGGACGGCGGCCGAGAAGCTCGCGGCCGAACTGGCCGCGCTGCCGCAAGCCTGCCTGCGCGGCGACCGGATGTCCGCCATAGCGTCCATGGACCTCGATCACGACGCCGCGATGGTCGGCGAGTTCGCCCACGGCATGGCCAGCCTCGCCGACCCGGCCCTGCTGGACAACGTCACCAGATTCCGCCAGGGCTCCGGCCGCCACGGCACCCCCGCCTAACTCCCAGTCCCGCCAGCCCCGATCGCCCACAAAGCCGGCCCGCCCACACCAGCCCCGATCGCCCACACCAGCCCCAAACTGTGTAGCAACCCCCACCAGCCTGAGAGCGTCACACCGACCCCTGCCGTGCTCTTCCCCACCGACCGCGCGCCCACAGTCCGAGGCGGACGGCATACCCGCGGCGCAAGGCGTTGCGCAGCCAGCCAGCGCCGCGTGGTGTGCCGCCCGCCGACCACAGCCAAGGTCCAGATCCGGCTGTACTACTAACCGACCTGACTGCTAACCGACCTGCCAGGTATCCGCCCCAGCAAGCAACGCAGCCAGATCCCCGTCACCTTGCTTTTCCCGCGCCGCCGCAATCTGCGCCGCCATCGCGTCGTCGTAGCTTCCCCGCTCCACATTCCTGAACACGCCGATCGGAGTGTGCGCGAAGTCGGTGCCGTCCAGCCGGCTCAGCGCGAACGCGTAGGACGGGTCGGGTGCGTGCGCGTCGTGCACCAGCAGCGAATCCGGGTCGGCCTCGTCAACGGGCACGGCCTCCAGCGAGGCTAGCTTTCCGAACCGCAGCCCGCAGCTGGTCTCCTTGCCGAACCTGACCGGCTGGCCGTGCTCCAGCCTGATCACGTGCTCTTCCCGCGCCCCTGGCTCGGTGACCGGCGCGAACGCGTCGTCGTTGAAGATCGGGCAGTTCTGGTAGATCTCCACGAACGCCGCGCCGCGGTGATCGGCCGCCGCGCGAAGCACGCCGGTCAGATGCTTGCGATCTGAGTCAATGGTCCTGGCCACGAAGCTGGCCTCGGCACCAAGCGCCAGCGACAGCGGGTTGAACGGGGTGTCCAGCGAGCCGAACGGGGTGGACTTGGTCACCTTGCCCTGTTCTGAGGTGGGCGAATACTGGCCCTTGGTGAGCCCGTAGATCCGGTTGTTGAATAGCAGGATCTTGATGTTCACGTTCCGGCGCAGCGCGTGGATCAGGTGGTTCCCGCCGATCGACAGCGCGTCGCCGTCGCCGGTGATCACCCACACCGACAAGTCCTGGCGGGACGCCGCCAGGCCGGTGGCGATCGCCGGGGCCCGGCCGTGGATGGAGTGCATGCCGTAGCTGTTCACGTAGTACGGCAGCCGGGACGAGCAGCCGATCCCAGAGACGATGACGAGGTTCTCCCGCGGCGCCTCAAGTTCGGGCAGGAAGGACTGGAACGCGGCGAGTATCGCGTAGTCGCCGCAGCCTGGGCACCAGCGGACCTCCTGGTCCGACTTGAAGTTCTTCAGCGTGAGTTTCTGGCTAGCGTGCGGGACCAGCGTCAGCGACGCCAGCCGGTCGGCCGGCCCTGATCCGTTGGTCTGCTCAGACATTGGCGATCACATCCTGTATGACGCCGCTCAGTTCGGCGGCGCGGAACGGCAGCCCGCGTACGCGGTTGTAGGAGATCACGTCGATCAGATAGCGGCCGCGCAGGATCAGGGCGAGCTGGCCTAGGTTGATCTCCGGCACGAGGACCTTCTCGTAGCGCTTCAGCACGTCGCCCAGGTTGGCAGGGAACGGCGACAGGTGCCGCAGGTGCGCCTGCGCCACCGAGCCGTCGGCCAGCCTGACCCGGCGCACCGCGGCGCCGATGGATCCGTAGGTCGAACCCCAGCCGAGGACGAGCACCTTGGCCTCCCCGTCCGGGTCGTCGACGGTGAGCGGCTCGATGTCGGCGGCGATCCCGTCGATCTTGGCCTGGCGGAGCCTGACCATTTTGTCGTGGTTGTCGGGGTCATAGGAGATCGTGCCGGTGCTGTCGGCCTTCTCGATCCCGCCGATCCGGTGCTCAAGCCCGGCCGTTCCCGGAATGGCCCAGGGCCGTGCCAGCGTCTGCGGATCCCGCTGGAACGGCAGGAACTCTGGTGCGGCACCGGCGCCGTCGTTTTGGTTAATACTCGCAAAAGAGAAGTCAGCCGCTAGATCAGGCAGCTCTGCCACGTCGGGTATCCGCCAGGGTTCCGACCCGTTCGCCAGGTAGCCGTCGGACAGGATAACCACGGGAGTACGGTACTTGACCGCGATCCTGACCGCCTCGATCGCCGTCGTGAAGCAGTCGCCGGGCGTCGCCGGGGCGAGCACCACGAGCGGTGACTCGCCGTTGCGGCCGTACAGGGCCATCAGCAGGTCGGCCTGCTCGGTCTTGGTTGGCATCCCGGTCGACGGGCCGGCCCGCTGCACGTCGCAGACGATCAGCGGAAGCTCGACCGCGACCGCCAGGCCGATGGTCTCGGCCTTCAGGCACATGCCGGGACCCGAGGTCGTGGTCACGCCGAGCGCGCCGCCGAACGCCGCGCCGAGCGCGGCACCCACACCGCTGATCTCGTCCTCGGCCTGGAAGGTGCGGATCCCGAAGCGCTTGTGCTTGGAAAGCTCGTGCAGGATGTCCGATGCCGGGGTGATCGGGTAGGAGCCGAGGAACATCGGCAGGCGGGTCAGCTTGCTCGCGGCTACCAGGCCGAGCGAGAGCGCGCTGTTGCCAGTGATGTTGCGGTACCGACCGGTCGGCAGCGCTGCTGGCTTGATCTCGTACTGGACCGAGAACTCCTCGGTTGTCTCGCCGAAGTTCCAGCCGGCCTGGAACGCGGCGATGTTGGCCCGCATGATCTCCGGCTTTGCCGCGAACTTGGCTTCGAGGAAGCGCAGCGTGCCGTCGGCCGGGCGGTTGTACAGCCAGCACAGCATGCCGAGCGAGAACATGTTCTTCGCCCGTTCGGCGTCCTTCTTGGTGATCGCGAAGCCCTCGAGCGCCTTGACCGTCACCGAGGTGATCGGGATGGCGTGCAGCTGGTACCCGGCGAGCGCGCCGTCCTCAAGCGGGTTGCTCTCGTAACCCACCTTAGTCAGGTTCCGCTTGGTGAACTCGTCGGTGTTCGCGATGATGTCGGCGCCGCGCGGCAGGTCCTCGATGTTGGCCCTCAGCGCGGCCGGGTTCATCGCGACCAGGACGTCAGGGGCATCACCGGGAGTCAGGATGTCGTGGTCGGCGAAGTGCAGCTGGAAGCTCGACACACCAGGCAGCGTCCCGGCTGGTGCCCGGATCTCGGCGGGGAAGTTCGGCAGGGTTGACAGGTCGTTCCCGAAGCTCGCCGTTTCCTGGGTGAACCTGTCGCCGGCGAGCTGCATGCCGTCGCCAGAGTCACCAGCAAACCGGATGATGACCCGATCAAGCTGCTGGACTTGCTTGGACACAGTGGAGGACCTCCTCCACGCCGAGTCCGCTTTTCGGGCTGCGGTGACGGCGTATCTTCGTTCAGGCGCGGCGCCTGCCGGCGGGGCGCGTGTACTTTCGGGAGACAGCGGCCTAGATCCTACCCACGACAACGTGTCGGCGACGGGATCTATGCCATCGCGGAACAACGGCCTTGCCATAGCTAACCTGCGGCGACGCTGTCGTTCCAAGGCGCCCGTGACGCGTGACCGGGCAGCTACCTGAACGTCATTCTATTACTTCGCCGAACCTTACGACGCTCTGGATGTCACATAGGTTGGTGGCATCAGTTGGGCAGAAGCGGCCAACCGGTTGCTAACTGAACGTAACCAGACGACACGATTCCGATTACACAACGTGTCAACCCCGAAGTGCCGTGGCGCGTCATACTCGCGTCATCCGGTTGCGGCGGCAGCTCGTTCGCGGGGCGTGGCGCCGAGTTCGGGCCGGGCCCCGGTTGCCGGCCGGAGACTAGATCTTCTCAGCAGAGAGGGGCCGCTGATCCATGACTGATCTCGCTCAGGAGCAGGCAGCCAGGCCAGGCGCCGCAAACCGGGGCCAGAGCCCGGAGCTGCGCCGGAGCCCGGAGCCTAGGTGCGGGCCGGAGTTGAGCGGGAGTCTGGAGCCTAGGCGGGGACCGGAGCCGAGCGGGGGCCTGGAGCCGCACCGGAGCCTGGAGCCGAGCGGGGGCCTGGAGCCCAGCGGAGGCGTGGAGGCGAGCGGGGGCGTGGAGGCGAGCGGGGGCCCGGAGCCCAGCGGAGGCGTGGAGGCGAGCGGGGGCCTGGAGCCTAGGCGGGGACCGGAGTTGAGCGGGAGTCTGGAGCCGAGCGGGAGCGGCCATCCCAGCCCGTTCAGCATCGGGCCGCGGCGGAACGCGGCTGGCACCGGAGGCGAGCGTGCCGGCGCCGGGACCGGCCAGGTCGGAGTCGGTCGGCCCGGGCCTGCCGCTGGGCAGGTGCTTGCAGCGAGTGGGCCGGGGCGGAAGGCGGCGAAGGCGGGTGAAGATGCGCGGTTGGCCGGTAGCCCCGAGCGGTCGATGGCGCAGGCGGGTGACGCGGGGCGGCGGGCTGGTGACTCAGGGCGGTCGGTGGCGAGGGCGGCACTTGAGACCGCGCTCATTGGAGTCGAGCTGACCGGCTACGACCTGAGGTTCCTCACCAGGCTCAGCCAATGGGATAAACGGAAAGCGGCGGAGGTCGCGTCGCTGGTCGCGCGCGCCAGGCAGGTCGGCCGCGCCGAGGCCGGGTCGAGCCCGGCACAAGCCGAGGCGGTCCTGGGGTCAGTGGAGGCCGAGGCGGTGCCGGTGCAGGCCGAGGCCGGGCTGAGCCTGGCGCAGCGCGAGACGGTCATCGCCGCGCTGATGGACGCGTTCGCCTACCGGACGTCTGGGGCGGCGGCGGACGGCTGCTGGGACTGCGCCAACCGGCCAAGCGGCCTGTGCGCCGAGCACGCGAAAGACGCCGACCGCGCGAGAGCGTTCGCCGACCTGGCGGCTGCGCTCTCGGGCAAGATGGCGCCGACCGCGTTGCCGTGCATGGGAGCGGTCGCCGAATACCGGCAGCGGACACCGGTGGCCTCGTAACGCTTTTGGGCTGGAAGCAGCGCGGCCACCGCTGCTCGCCGCGTTGCCGCTGCTGACCGTCGTCCGGCCGTTCGGTCTCCGCGTGAGCTGGTCTCGGCGGGGCCTGGTCAAGGCGGGGCTACAGTGCTTTACCTGTAGTTGACGAACTGCAAGGCGATAGCGAGTTCCTTGCCCTTAAGCAGGCCCTGCACCTCCTGCAGCTCATCTTTCTTCTTGGAGGACACGCGCAGCTCATCGCCCTGGATCTGCGCACGGACGCCCTTCGGCCCCTCGTCCCTGATGATCTTCGTGATCTTCTTCGCGTCGTCCTGCGAGATGCCTTCCTTGAGGCTGGTCATCAGGCGGTACTCCTTGCCGGAGAGCTTAGGCTCGCCTGGGTCCAGTACCTTGAGCGAGACACCGCGCCTGACCAGCTTGTCCTTGAACAGGTCGAGAACGGCGTTGGCGCGCTCCTCACTGTTGGCCCTGATCTCCACAGCCTTGTCGCCGGACCAGGCGATGGAGGCGCCCACGCCCCGGAAGTCGAATCTGGTGCCGACCTCCTTGGCCGCCTGGTTCAGCGCGTTGTCGACTTCATGACGATTGATCTTCGACACGATGTCGAAGGACGACGATTCACCTGCCACGGTCTAAGGTTAGACTCCCGCGTGCTGACGCATCCGGCGGGTTCCGCTATCCTGCTGGATGCCGTCGATGACCGGCGGCTACGGCAGGTTGCCCGAGTGGCCAAAGGGAGCGGTCTGTAAAACCGTCGGCTCAGCCTACGTTGGTTCGAACCCAACACCTGCCACCACCTGCGAAAACGGCCCGTGGCCTGGGCATATCCGGGCTCGCGGGCCGCCTTGCTGTTGTCCCGCCGTGTCTCATGATGTACCGCTGTGAGCCCCTGGATAGCAGTGGTTACGGACATATAGCGGACGGAATCCGGCCGGAGCCAGCGGTTCACCGAACCGCTTGCTCCTGGATTTCGATGGCCAACCGCCCTCGGTGAAGACCCCGCCAGGCCCGGAAGATCACTGGCGGTCCGGCGGTCTGGCCCACGCATGGCCCACATGATCCGCGGGCGGTCGCGAGAACCCTGGCGATCGGGGTATCGCCTTGGGCTGGGGCGGAACTGTGCCGCCTGGCGCCGTGGCACTTCATTTGCTGTACCACGCCGGCCAGCAGGCCGCGCGTGTCTGCGTGACCCACGCATGGCCTCAGAATGCAACGACCGGCCACGGATGAACAGGTTCCCAGCCGGCCGGTGCCGCGCCAGTTTCCGCTGACCTCTTACTGACCTGCGATGTACCTGCGGTGGACCTTTCAGGTACCTCGCGGGACGGTGCCGATGACGGCGAGAGGTCAAAAATACCCGTTACCTGCGCAGTCCTTGTCGCCTGCCACGATCACGCTGGCAAGCGACAGTCCTGACGCCGCCGACGTCACAACGGCCAGCTCTACGCACCGCTGACCCGTCACAACGGCCAGCTCTACGCACCGCTGACCTGTGCGTGCCGAAAACCTCGTCCACGTCATGCGACCAGGCGATATTCGTTGATCAGTCCACTGACTCGCGTCTGTTTTCGGACGCGGCACTGCGCCAGATCGACCGGTTCGGGTAGCGGTTTCAGTGGCGCGGCGTCGTGCAGGGAGCGGTGCGGCCGGTGCCGATTGTGGTGGATCTCATACTCGCGCAGAATCCGTCGCAGATGGGCCTGGTTCCAGACGAGGGTTCGGTCCAGCAGCTCGCGACGGCATCCCCCGATCCAGCGTTCGGTGATCGCGTTCATGCGGGGCGTCCGGACGTTGCCGAGCACGATCCGGATGCCGGCGTCGGCGAGGACCGCGTCGAACGCGGCGGTGAAGTTCGATCCGCGGTCGCGGATCATGAACCTGACCCGATCCGCGTGGTCGCCGAGGTCCATGATCAGGTTGCGTGCCTGCTGGGTGGTCCACTCCCCGGTGGGGTGCAGTGTAACGCCGAGGATGCGAATACGCCTGGTGGCGTGCTCGATCACGGCCAGCACGTAGGCCTGGGTACCGTCGAGTAGGTCGGCTGTGAAGAAGTCGCACGCCAGGATCGCCTCGGCCTGGGAGCGCAGGAACTGGGACCAGGTCGGGCCGGCCCGTCGCAGGGCGGGGTTGATGCCGCTGGCTTTGAGGATCTCCCAGACAGTTGACGCTGCGACCTTGACCCCCAGGCCGGCCAGCTCACCGTGAATCCTGCGGTATCCCCATTCGGGTTTCGCGGGCCAGTCGACGGACCAGGGCCTGGATGTTCCGCCGAGTCGCCGGGCAGCCAGCCCTGCCGCGCATGGACCTGGCGGCCCAGCGGCGGCGGACGAGGTCTCGGTGCCAGCGCAGGATCGTCTCCGGGGTGACCAGCAGCCGCATCCTGTGCCGGCGTCCCTTCGGTATCACGCCGAGCAGGGTCGCGAGCAGGGCCCGGTCCGCCCAGTTGAGATTCGGGCGATGCGGACACCGCCGCTGCAGGATGGTGAGCTGGTGGCGCAGGATCAAGATCTCCGCGGTTTTCCATGTCTCCCCACGCTGGGACAGCCGCAGCCACGCGGCGACCCGCGTTATCAGGAGGAAGACGAACCGCAGGCACATGATCGGCGATCATCACGGCCAGACGCTCGGAGAGCAACTCAGCTGGTCAGAGCCGTGGACGAGATTCTCGGCACGCACAGGTCCAGGACCTCACGGCGCAAGGTGCCAGCCAGGCGCTCGCAGATCGCGTTCATCCGCGGCGCCTGCACGGCAGTGCGCACGATCGTGGCACCCGTGGCCTGGAAGACCGCATCGAAGGAGCGGGTGAAGTTCGGACCGCGGTCACGGACCAGGAACCGGAAGCCCCCGAACCGCTCGCCGGGGTTCATCGCCAGGTTGCGCGCCTGCTGCACCGTCCAGTCACCGGTCGGGTGGGCGGTGACGCCGCCCAGGCGCATCCGGCGAGTGCCATGCTCGATGAAGATCAGCACATACAGCCTGTCCAGCAGCACAGTATCGACGTGCAGGAAATCGACAGCCAGGAACCCGGCGGCCTGCGCCGACAGGAACTGCCGCCACGTCGGGCCATCCCGGCGCGGGGCGCGCGACCGTAACGCCCAGCTTGGTGAGCTCGCCATGAATACGCCGGTATCCCCGCAGCGGGTTCTCCTTCGCCAGGCGGACGGCGAGCCGGGCGACGCTGCGGACCGTCGCCGGGCGGCCGGGCCGGCGCCGCATGCTCGTGTCGTACCTCCTGTCGGCGAGCCTGCGGTGCCAGGCCGGCAGCGTCGCAGGCGTCACGGGAAGGCCCCGGTCCAGCGCTGCCGCGAGATGAACCGCGCGAGCGCGGCGAACCAGGCCCCGGTCAGCTGGCTCGTGCCGCACCCGCCCGGTGTGCCGGCGCAGCACCGCGTTCTCGTGGCGGAGCACCAGCAGCCCGGCGTTCTTCGCCTGGTCCCCGCCGAACATCAGGATAGCCAGGCCAAAAGTCCAGCGCATGAGCAGGCAGGCGATCTTGAGCAGCGCCCGGCCAGCCAGCCATCACCGCCTCATCCGCTCAGGCGAAACGGCAGGTCAACGATGCGATCGAGTTCCCGGGCGGCACAGGGTTCCTGGCTCGTAGGTTAGAGTCGGCACCTCACCTCCAGGCGGTAGCGTCATGCCCCAAGGTGTATGTACGGTGCCCATAGCAGCGGGTTGCCGGGGTTGGTCCGGCGCAGGGAACCGGTGGCGTGATGGAGCGCTTCGGCGGCCCGGCTGGAGTCTGGGGTGCCGCTGCGGGTGAGCATGGTGTAGACACTGTCCGCTACGCGAGCGGACGGTGAGTCGGCGACTGTCCACATGGTGGCGATGACATGGCGATAGCCCAGGAACTGCATGGCGGCGGCGAGGTGGACCGCTTCGTCGGGGTGGCGGGTACTTCCGGCGCCGGTCTGGCATGCCGATAGGAATGCCAGGTCCCGGGGATAGGCGTGCTGGGAGACCAGATCGGTGATGGTCAGCGTGCCGTCCCAGAGTGCAAACCCGCTGCGGTCAGGGGCAGCCTGAACCTGGTGGGCGTGGCAGGCCAGATGTATCCAAGAACAGGCAGGCATGGCGGCCAGGACAGAGGCGCGCGTTGCCTGCGCGCCGGTGAGCTGCTGGTGGGTATCGCCCGGCGGGAAGTAGCGGGCTAGGGTTCTGAGTTCGGCGCTGACTGCTGGCAGTAGGGGCATGCCGGGGGTGGTGACCATGCCGATGCCTAGATGGCGTACCTGTGCGGGCGGGCGGGGGTGGCGGCTGCGCGCGAGCGCAGCCAAGGTGGAGGTGTAAGAAGAGATTACGCGTTCGGGCACGCAATCGGCGCTAGGGCTGGCTGCGTGGTTGCGGGGGTGGTGGCCGGCTGCGTGGACCGGCAGCAGACTCAGCGGCCCGGTAGGGCACCACCACACCCGTGGCCACGGGTCATCTGCGCGGTGGGAGCTGGTGTGCCCGAGCGCGGTGAGCGCAGGCTCCGCGGCAGCGTCCCATAGCCAGTCCAGGACGTCCAGGACGGTGTCGGGATCGGCTCGCTTGACGGCCTCCATCATCGTGCTGATGTATCCAGCGGCAGTGTCCACGGTCAAGGCAGGCAGGCTGACGACTTCGGGCTCGTCGCCGTGTGCGTCGATGATCAGGGCATGGCAGCCGTAACGGCTAGCGTTGAGGATCACGACCGGGCCGTCCGGGGCGGCGGCTGCATGTTGGGCATAGGGCACCGCGGCGAGGAAGTGCCCGAACCCCTCCAGCCCTCGGACCTCGGCTAGGACCTCTTCCCATTCCTGGGCTTTGCGCCTCCGCAAGTCGGCGTCGCCGGGCTGCCGGAGGGCGCTGCCCAGGGCAGGCGAGCCGCTTTCTGGCACGGGTATTGCCGGCTGGATGTCGAGGATCGCGCGGATGCTGTCGAGGCGCGCAGCCAACTCTGGGGCTATGTCGGCTAGGCGGGCCAGGTCACCGCGCAAGTTCAGGGCCTGGGTCCACAGCACGGAGCGGCCTTGCTCAAGCAACTCCACCGCACGCGCGGGACCGCCGTCCAGCACCGCACACGCCGCAGCATCAGTGGCCAGGCCAGCCCACCGCGCGAGCTGTTCCATCCGGGTCACCCGCGGCACACCGTGCCACGCGACTCGCGGCAGCAATTCCATCGCCGCCCCATAACCCCGCGCAGCATCGTGCGGGCGGTGGGCCTCGGTCGCCATCAAGCCCCACATAGTCGCAGCCCGAAGCCGGATACCGGGCGTCCCGGCAGGTACTTGGCTGGCCTCCTGGAACAAGTCCATTGCGGCATCCAGATCCGCGGCGTCCCCGTCCCTATGGAACCGGGTATGAAGGGCAGCCCCTAAGTCGGACAAAAGCCATGGGCGGGTCGCGTGGCCGGGCGCGGTGAGTTCCACCGCCTGCCTCCCGGTGTCGATAGCGGCGTCCAGGTCCGCGGCGTCCCCGTCACGATGAAACCGGGTATGCAGGCTCGCACCGAGGATCGACAGGTACCTCGGGTGGTGAGGGTGGAGAGCGGGGGTGAGTTCCACCGCCTGCCGGATCGCATTGATCGCGGCATCCAGGTCGGCGCCGTCTCCCTGCCGGCGAAACCGCGTCTGCAGGGCGACCGCGAGGGTCCACAGGCGCACCGGGCGGATCGTCTCGCCGGGCGGGGTGAGTTCCACCGCCCGCCTCCCGGCGTCGATAGCGGCGTCTATGTCCGCCATACCCCCGTCCCGATCGAACCGCCTCTGCAGGAGGGACCCGAACTCGGACAAAAAACCGGCGTGGTTGAGGTGATCGGGTGGGGTCAACTCCACTGCCTGCCGCGACGCGTTGATGGCAGCGTCCAGGTCGGCACCGTCCTGGTCCTGATCGAACCGGGTCTGCAGGACGAGTCCGAGGTAGGACAGTCTCTCAGGGCGACCGGGGTCATGGGGCGGGGTGAGTTCCACTGCCTGCCGAATCACGTCGATCGCGTCGTCCAGGTCCGCGCTGTCCCCAGCGCGGATGAACCGTCCCCGTAAGGCGCGCCCTAGGGTCGCCAGGCATGCAGGGCGGTCCGTATGACCCGGTGGGGCGAGTTCCACTGCGTGCCGCGACGCGTTAATGGCCGCATCCAGATCCGCGCCGTCCCCAGCGCGGATGAAACGGTCGTGCAGGTCGGATCCAAGTTCCCTCAGACGCAATGGGCGGTCCCGGTGGCTCGGTGGGGCGAGTTCCAGCGCCTGCCGCGACGCGTCGATGGCGGCGTCGAGGTCCGCGCCGTCCCCGGTCCGGTAAAAGCGGCTCTGCAGACACCCCCTGAGCATCGACAGGTACTGGGGGCGGTCCGCATGACCGGGCGGTGTGAGTTCCAGCGCCTGCCGCGACGCGTCGATGGCGGCATCCAGATCCGCGCCGTCCCCGGCCGGATGCGCTCGTTTATACAGGAGGAACCCTAGGCCGGAGAGTCTGGCAGGGCCGTCGGGGTGGCCTGGAGGGGTGAGCCTCACCACCCGCCGCATCAACCTGATGGCGGCGTCCAAATCCGCAGCGACCCCGGCGTACTCGAACCGGGCCCACTGGGCGGCCGCGAGGTTCGACATGTATCCGAGGTTGGTGGGTTGGGTGAGTTCCGCCGCCTGCCGTGTCGCGTCGATGGCGGCGTCGAGGTCCGCGCCGTCCCCGGCGCGCTCGAACCGGGTCCGCAGCAAGCTCCCGAGATTGGATAGGTGTCTGGGGCGTTCGGGCTCGGGGAATGCGATGACTTCTACTATCTGCCGTGTCGTGTCGATAGCCGCGTCCAGGTCCGCGGCGTCCCCGGCGTACTCGAACCGGGCAAACAAAGCGCCCGCGAGGTTCAGCAGGTATTCGCCGCATTTCGGGTCGTCGGGCGGAGCAGCGTCTACCGCACTCCGATATGCCGCCACTGTCGCGTCCAGTTCCTCGCGGCGGCCAGTTCGCAAGTACAAATCAAAAGTCCTGCGTCCATGCCCGCTGAGCCGCTCCGAGTAATTGGCTGGATTGTGACTCACCGGATAAACCTCCCTTCGGAATGTTCGATGCAGATCCGACCAGGCTGGTGATCTTCAGTCGGCGCTGCCTTCCTCGCGTGATGCGCCGATGACGGCTTGAGTGAGTGATTCGCCGAGGTCGATCGCGCCGCGGGGATGGCCCCAGTTATCGTTGTCGGATCTCCTGATCAGCAGTATCTGGCAATAGTCGTTGGTGACGAAGACGTTGACCGATGGGATGAGGCTATTGGCCTTTGGCGCTCCGGAGTCGACGTGGTAGTCGATCCGGCGACTCACGATCAGGCTCCTGGTTCGCTCGGCCTTCGCCCACACGCGACTGGCGGCGCGACCAGTCCGCTTCAGGTTACCCGCGACTCGTTGGCCTGGTCCTCAGCATGCAGTGCGGACCGGATGCGTCGCCCTTGTCTCGGTAACCAGGGCGAGCGCGGGCAGCGCTCTGGCCTCGAGCCTGGTGGCGTGGTCGTAGCCGGTGTCGTTGAGGGGTCGGCCGCGGCTGGTGCAGAGCAGCCGCCCGTCCGGGCTGGTGCCGTAGCGGGCGATGTGGCGTGGAGCATCGCGGCCAGGATCGGGGGATGGGATGGAACGGATCTCCTTTCCGCGGGTCGCGCTCGAGGCCGGGGTGCTCGCGGCTGTCGCCGTAGTCGGTCCATTCGGTGCCGGCCCGGGGCAGGGAGGCGGCAAGGTCGATCCGGCCCGCCCCTTTGGCTGGCAGGACGCAGCCAGTGTCGCGGAGGGCGGTGGCTTCGGCGGGCCGCAGCGCGGCGTAGTACAGGCAGCCGAAGAACGCGTCCATGTGCTCGCCGCGCGGTCCCTAGGCGCGGGCGGCTCGCAGGGGCGCTTCGGCCACCTATGGCCAATATGGTGCCGGAGTTATGTATAAGATCCGGTCAGAATGGGGAGTCCCGGATAATCGTCAAGCTATGGCCCGGATTGGCTGCCGCCTTGGCTGCGCATGGCTGGATATGTTAGTTTGCTGACGTTCTCACCAGACCGGATCGCGAGCTTTTATGTAACTGTATGCGCATTTCTGTCGGATAGGGTCACATGGCTGTAGATGATGCGTTCCAGATGCTCGCGGCCGAGTACTGGGATTCGGTCTGGTCCAGCCTGGAGGCTACGCAACGTTCGGAGCTGGCGGGCGCGATCGGCCAGCTGGCGTCGGCTGACGCAGATGAGGAGGCGTTCAGCCGCGCGACTCTGCTGTTGCTGGATGTCTTGCGGGACCTGCTGCCCGACGAGCATCCCGTGCTGGAGGCTGCCGACGAGACGTACCGGTGGGCGGCGGCTCCGGTTGACTGGCGGCCCGTGCTCACGGCGTTGTCCGCACGATTCGCCGCGATCATCAGCGAGGACGTGCGCGAGCGGCTGAAGCGGAGCCCGGCGCTGTCAGCTGACCAGGTCAGGTCGGGCGGCTCCGACCCCGGTCAGCAGTTCTTGATCCGGCTGGAATCCCGCCGCCGCGGCCTGAGGTTCCCCGCGTTCCAGTTCGATCCCCGTGGCCGGCCGATCGACACGGTACTGCGGATCAATGAGTGCCTGGGCGCGGACGATGACCCGTGGGGCGTCACTGACTGGTGGCTCGGGGAAAACGCGTGGCTGGACGCCGTCCCGGCCGAGCTGATCGGCACCCGCGATGACCTGCTGCTCGCGGCGGCGGACGCTGTCACCCGGCCGGACTGGTGGTGAGCCGTGGACGTGCGAGCGCTCCCCCCATCACCGTGTGGCACGCTGCACCATGCCGGCCTCCCGGCCGGTACCGAGCTGTAGCGGGTGCATCCGCGCAAGCATCCCGCTGACGCGTTCTGCCCAGTGCCAGCCGACGCGCTGTTCGGAGGCGGCCGGTTCGACAGCACCAGCAGCGATGCGTACCCGTTCCTGTACGCGGGCTTGACCGCGGAGACCGCATTGTGCGAGACCCTGCTCCGCGACCTGAAGTTCCGCGGCACCAGCCGCCAGGTACTCCGCGCGCACGTCAGGGGGCGAGTCCTGTCCTGCCTGACCACCACCACGCCGCTGACCATGCTGTCCCTGGCCAGCGCGGTAGACCTGGCGTGCATCTGCCAGCCTGATGACTGGCTGCTCCGCGCCGACGGGCACGAATACGCCCAGACCAGGGCCTGGGCCCACTGGCTGCGCACGCGGGCACGCACCGTCCACGGCCTCATCTGGCAATCCAGGTACAACCTGCCGCACACGGCAATCATCCTGTTCGGCGACCGCTGCCCAGGCACTGGTCCGGCGCCCATGACGGTGAAGCATGCCATCAGCTTGGACGACGCCGACGGCGCCGCCTACCTCAACAGCCGACTCGCTCGATATCACGTGAGCATCGCCCCGCCCCGGCTCGTCGCCGCGATCCCGGGCCCGCATCCGTGACCGGTGCCATTCCCCGGAAACGGCTGCTGTCTGACCTTGTTGCTACCTGGCGGTGCCGCAACCGCCAGACGACGATCTTGGATCGGTGAGGCGCTGCCGCCGTTGTTTACTCGGTCCTCTCTGCTGCTCCTGATCGTGTGCGGCATGCCCGCCAGATGCGGCGGCGTGCCCGCACGCCCGCGCCGCCCAGACACGGATTCGCGGGGACACCGCATTGAGCGCCAGCGCGGCACGGAACGAAGATCAGCGCCTCATCCAGGTCAGATGCCGACCTCGTCCGCTCGTGCCTCTGCCGGTAGGCATTGACAAGGTTGGTAAGGATCACTACGCGCACGCGATCATCGGCGGGAGCAGCAGCAAGCGCCTCGAGGCCAGCAGTGACAGACTCCTGCAGGTCCGTGATGGCCCCGAACCGCTCGAACCGGATCCGCAAACTGTTACTGAGATTTGACAGATACCCATGCCGCCCAGAGTGGAAGGCTGGCGCGGCCCTTACCGCGTCCCGTGCGAAGATCACCGCCTCGTCCAGGTCGGCCACCACCCCGTTGCGCTCAAATCGCACCCGCATGCTGCTGCCAAGATTCGAAAGAAGCAACGCGCGGTTGGCATGACCGGCAGGAATCTCTGCCGCAGCGTCGCGGTAGGCGGCCAGAGCCTCGTCCGAGCGCGCTATTTCGCCTGTTATTTCATACTGCCCCTGCGGCGCATTACCAAGGTTGAACAGAATTCCTGAGCGAGAGCCAGCCGGGGCAGATAACAGCACGTTCCGGAAAGCGCGACAGCGTCGCGCAGATTCTCCGAGCTCCCAGTTAGCTCAGCACGACGGCTCAAGCCAGACCCGAAGCTGAACAAGATCACGGCTCGGTCAGGGTCGCCGGCTGGCAAGGCAGCGACTGCGTCTCGGTATGCCGTCAGCGCATCTTCCAGATCCGCCATACTCCCGGTGCGGACAGATCTCGCCTGCAGCGCGCTGCCGAGACTCGACCGCCAGCGGGCGGAGTCGCAATGGCCAGGTGACGCAGCAAGCGCATCCCCGAGCGCAGTCACCGCCCCGTCCGCATCCGCCAGCATCCCGGCTTGTTCGAACCTCGTTAGCAGTACGGTGCCGAGCGATGCCAGGCTTACGGCGTGAGCGGAGTCGTCCACCGGAGCGGCCACCGCCGGCCGGTCAGCCCGGCCAGCGCCTCCCGCAGCGCGCCCGGCCCGCGAGCACCTCCCTCGCGTCCGCGACCGGCGGCGCCCGCCACAGGCCAGATGGAAACCGGCAAGCTCAGTAGGAGAACATACGAACACGGGCACGGCCCTCTGGTGGTCATCAGGAATTAGGCACCGAATGATCACCAGCGGCCGTGCCAGCCGGTCAAGCACATCCGCCCCGCCAGGCCATCGTGTCACCCGCCCCGCCATACCCTGGGGACGCCCTCCCTGTCAGTTACCCACAGTCACCCTGACTTTTGATGAGTCTCTGGCCGACAGGCTGAGAGCAGATCTAGGCAATTATGGACCCATATCGTTATGTAAATTTATCAAGAATTCCCTGATACTTCCGCTATGGAAAGTTCAGGGCCGACGCCGGACAGTTCGCCATCTGGCCCGGATGACATCAACGACCGGTTCGGCGAGTTAGCCGCAGCGGGGAAGTCCGAGGAGCCGGGCGCGGCCGGGCGCGGCCGCGCTTCCGTCCGGCCGGCGGGCGGCGGGGTAACGCCGAAGCGGCGCCGCGGTGGCCCGCTGCGCCAGTGGCGGAACAAGCGGCTCGCGGCCGAGCTTCGCAAGCCCGTGCTGCCGCCGGGCCAGAAGGCGTCGGCACGCCCGCGCCGGGCCCGAGGACGAGCGGCGGCACGGCACCCTGGCCCGGACCGTGGCTATGTCACTCCGGCCCGGCGCGGAGGCCCTGGCCGGTCGGCCCTCGCGATCCTGTTCGCCGTCGCACTGCTGGCCGCGATCTCCTTCGGCGCGCACAGGCTGCTCCAGCCGCGAACGCCGGGAACACCGGGAACCGCAAGTAGCCCGGCCCCGTCGCTGAGGCCGCTGTTCACCACCGCCAACCCGTTCGCCGGTTCTTCGGCCAATGCCTATGCCGACGGCGCCGCCGGAATCGTGCTGCCAGTGGCCCACCCGGTCGGCCAGTACAGCAGCGCGCAGGTTACCGCCGCGTACGTGACCGTAAAGGCCATGCTCGTCGCGGCCATGCTGAACTGGCCGACAATGTACGGCCACAAGCCGACGGCACTTGGCCGCCTGCTGATCAGCCAGCAGCGATCGTGGTTCTACGACCACTTGACCAAGCCGATCAAGCCCGGCAAGGGGCCTGGGTGGCTTAGCTGGGAGTGGGTGACAGCCTTTGCTCCCGGTACCGATGTCGTCGGCAGAGTCGTTAAGGTGCAGGGCCTTCCGATGACTGCGAAAGTGGTCACCGTGAACCAGCACCCGGCGCTGCAGGTCTACGCTGACTACATATTCGTGTATGCGGTGCAGCAGCCGGGCGTGGTGGCCAGCCGGCTCCGGATCGTCGCCCAGGAGTACGCCACCATCCGGTTCGCGCAGTGGAATGACCCAGGCGGGAGCCTGGAGCCGTGGATCTCCGACTTCGGCGCCAGTTACGCCGGCGCGCGGTGCGGCACGACCGACGGCCTCGTGCACCCGGCATTCCCCGCACTTGGACCGGGCCGGGTCCCTCCGTCCGGCCCTCCGGTGAACCCCTACAAACTCGGGCAGCGCCCGCCGCGGACCTGCCAGGCGATCACAGGTACCTAGTGTAGCCAGAATTAACCAACTTTACATGAGTTAAGCTTCTGTAGTTTCGCGCACTATATGGCATAATGGTAAGCATGAACCTTCCGGAAGGGCAACTCTTAGAACTGCGGACGGTGGTCAAGCCGGACACCTATGATGGATCGGTCTCGGCAAGAGCGCAAATCGTGCTCTGGTATTACGAAGGCCACCATAAAACTGACATCGCGAAGATGTCTGGCACAACCCGG
>WNFX01000026.1_pt1 | contig 94497 bp, 85 predicted proteins | sample 5400111 | NCBI WGS metagenome assembly WNFX01 (sample SAMN13153363, study PRJNA577476) | soil metagenome | isolation source: 40 cm soil or saprolite under grassland replicate 1 | place: USA:California | collected 2016-06-15
CGATCGGGCCACCAGCTCGAGTTGCGTGGCCTGCTGCCACAGCAGGAGGGAGAAGCCCGCGAACTGGGAGTGCTCTTGGGCAAGCAAGCCCGGCTCCCGGTGCGGCTGATCCTGGTGCGCGTCTGGCGAGGAGGTGGCACAGCAACGACGCCAACGCATCCGCGAGGCGGCCCAAGCGCATGGGCGTGAGCCCTCCGAAGAGGTCTTGTATCTGGCCAGCTGGACCATGGTGGTGACCAATGTGCCCCGTGTGCGGCTCAGCTTGCCCGAAGCCTTGGTGCTGCTGCGGCTCCGCTGGCAGGTCGAGCGACTCTTCCGCTTGTGGAAAGAGCATGGGCAGATCGACGAATGGCGCACGAAGAACCCCTGGCGCATCCTGTGTGAATTCTACGGCAAGCTGGCGGCCATGCTCATCCAGCAGTGGCTCATTCAGGAAGGCTGCTGGCAGGACCCCTGGCGCAGTCTGGTCAAGGCCGCCCAAGTCGTGCGTCGGGAAGCCAATCACATCATGGTCGCTTTGTATGAAGGAGGCCTCGAACAGGTGCTCCGCTCGATTGTGCGCTGTATGCGCTCGGGCTGTCGCGTCGAGAGGCGTCGCACCCACCCCAGCACGGTTCAGCTTTTGTTGGAGGGCCTCGACTGGGAACTTACCTTAACTTAATGCCTATGGGGTGAATCGCAAGGTGGCCTACCGCCGGACAGCGTGGTTGAGAACGAAGATGCCATCCTGCGCGATTCACAACGTGTGATCGAAGAGTACCATGACGCGAGCCGCTACGCCATGCTCCGCGTCGTGCTGGCTCCCTGCTCACCCTTTTCCGTCTCCCCCCAGCTCATGCGCCAAAGCGCGGAACTGGCTCGCTCCTACGGTGTACATTTGCACACCCACTTAGCCGAGACCCAGGATGAAGCAGAGTATTGCAAAGCTACCTTTGGGCGTACACCAGTAGAGTTAGCAGAAGACCTCGGCTGGGTCGGAGCGGATGTGTGGCACGCACATATGGTTCACCCTGGCACAGATGAGATTCCTCGCCTGGGACAGACCCATACCGGCGTAGCACACTGCCCCAGCTCGAATATGCGCCTGGCTTCCGGTATCGCCCCTATTCCACAGTTGCGACAGGCCGGTGCGCGTGTGGGTCTCGGCGTAGATGGTTCCGCATCCAACGATAGTTCACACATGCTTGCCGAGGCCCGGCAGGCTCTGCTCTTACACCGTGTCACAGGCAATCCCGCAGCAATGACGGCCAGAGAAGCCCTCTGGTTGGCCACGCGAGGTGGGGCAGCCGTGCTTGGACGCAACGATATTGGCTCCCTGGCCCCCGGCATGGCCGCGGACTTCATCGGCTATCGTCTCGACACACTGGGTCTGGCGGGAGGGGCGCCTCATGACGCCCTGGCTTCACTCGTCTTTTGCCATCCACCCCAGGTGGACTTAAGTGTGATTAACGGGCAAGTGCGCGTCCAGGAACAACGGTTGCTCGATGTCGATTTGCCTGTGCTCATCCGACATCATAATGAGATTGCACACGCCCTTGCGCGTGGGGGACTGCGCTAGTAGTGGCTTGCCGTCGCCGTCAGGCTCACCTTGCCCCAGAAGAGACGATACGTAAGGACAAAGTAGAGGATGGCAAGTACCATGCCAATACTCCACCAGACAAGCCCCACCGTCAGACCATATTGAGAGGCCGAGGCGTTAGAGATCGTCAGACTGTTGGCAGGATTGACAGCGGGCAGCACCAACGGGTACAAAGTAATGGCGGCGCTTGCGAGCATCCCTCCAATAAACGCACACGAAGAAAAAAAGGTAGCCAGATCGCGCTGCTTGATGTTAAAGTAGCCCATTCCAGCAAGCCCTACAAGAGCGATGAGGGGAAAGATAATCTCCCAAGGACGGCTGCCGAAGCTCGCGATTATTGCTGGTTGTACGGAAAACGTCGCAATCGTTCCAAGTAGTGCCAGTACAACTGTGACCAGCCATGTTAGCCAAGCAATACGCCTGGCACGTGCATTGAGTTCACCCTCTGTCTTCACAGCAATATAGCTGGCACCGTGGGCAGTCAGGGCTGCAAGTGCTAATAGTCCTATCAGGATCGTGTACCAATCCAGGATGCCAGGGTTCGCACTGTACGGATTAAAATCGGTCCATAGAGCCTCGAAGAAGACCGCATTGCTGCCCAGTGGCACCCCACGGATCACATTGCCAAGTGCAGCACCGTAAAAAATGGCCAGCAGAGTACTTCCCAGAAAGAACACTCCATCCCAGAAGGTGACCCACACCGGATTGTCGAGATGTGAACGTAATTCAATGGAAATGCCACGCAGCATTAAGAGCCAGAGCACGATGATCAAGGGCAAGTAGAAGCCACTGAAGCTGGAAGCATAGAGCACAGGAAAAGAGAAGAACATCGTGCCTCCAGCAGCAATGAGCCAGACCTCGTTTCCATCCCACACCGGGCCAATTGCGCGTAAGATCATGCGGCGTTCTTGATCATTTTTGGCGGCGAACAGATGGATAACACCAGCACCCAGATCAAAGCCATCCAGGATGACATACATTGTGAGCATGAATGCAAGCAGGATAAACCATAATGTCTGCATTGTTTCCCTCCTTTTAGTCTCCCAGTCCCTGAGCTATTTGGGGAATCACTTCCTCTTGCGGTGGTCTCTCCTCAACGCCTGGACCGCGTAGTGCCTCATAGACGATCAGAACCACATAGAGCAAGCCCATCAGCGCATACATACCTGCAAATCCAATCAGCGTAAAGAGGATATTTCCCACGGAGAGATTGGTCGACGACCCTTGAGCAGTATGCAGCAGTCCGTAGACGATCCAGGGCTGGCGACCCAGTTCGGTCGTGAACCAACCGGCCGTGTTGGCGATAAAAGGAAAAGGAGTGGCTAAAAACAAGACCCAATGCATCCATCGCCACTCAAAAAGTCTCCGTCGCCAGAGCAAAAGAAGCACAGCAAGTCCCATGATGGCGATGAAGATGGTACCCAACCCCACCATGATGTGGTAACTATAATAGAGCAGTTCAACCGAGTCAGGTCGCTGATCAGCAGGGAAGGCGTTGAGGCCCTTCACCTCAGCAGTCCACCTCCGATAGGTCAGGACGCTGAGCACGTTGGGAACAATGATGGGATTGTCGAGCCGTCCAGTGGCCGTATTCGGCTGACCAAGAATGACAATCCCAGCACCCCGTTCCGTTTCGAAGAGTCCCTCCATTGCCGCAAGCTTAACCGGTTGATTCGCCGTGACCTGTGCCCCCTCCAGATCACCGCTTGGGAAGAGTTGAATACCACTAGCAATCAAGCCCATGATCACCCCTAGGGTGACAAATAAGCGACCATAGTCAATATGTTGTTTTGCCAGCAGATAATAGGCTCCCAGTCCGGCCATAGCGAAGGAACCAGTCACGACGGCTCCGCTCATGGTATGCATGTATTCTGGGAAAACCCACGAATTAAAGAGTACGGCCCAGTAGTTGGAAATATGGAGCCGTCCGTTGGAGGCCATCGTGTACCCAACCGGGTGCTGCATCCAGGCATTCGAGGCAATGATAAAGGCCCCAGAAGCCCATGTCCCTAGCCAGACCATGAAGGACGAGAACCAATGCATCTTTTGACCGAAGATGTTTTCACCAAATAAGAAGATACCCAGGAAAGCTGACTCGATAAAGAAGGCGAAGGCTCCTTCCATCGCCAACGTCTGCGCAATAATGTCGCCGGCAAATACGGAGAAGCGTGCCCAATTGGTGCCAAACTGAAACTCCATCGGGATACCTGTTACGACACCCACAATAAAGGTGATGGCGAACAATCTGGCCCAGAAGCGGGCACCTATGTTGTAACGCTCATTCCCGGTACGGAGATACAGCGTTTTGAGAATCAAGAGGAGGAGAGCGAGCCCCATGGTGAGTTGCGGAAAAAGATAGTGAAAGGAGAGTGTAAAGGCAAACTGCAAGCGTGATAAGATCGTTGAAGTATCCATCGTGTATCTCCTTCATGTTCAAATAGAATATCAGTCTATAATATCTTACCATCCTTTGTGAAGAGGAAACAAATTCCAATTTCTTGTACTCTGCCCCAAAGTATCCATATGGTTCACGCCAAGTTCAGCATGCCGTTCTGTACATCGAACAGTTGCCGGTAGAGACCGTTTGTCTCCAAGAGCTGAACATGTGTGCCGCGTTCCCTGATCCGGCCAGCATCCAGCACAACAATTTCATCCATGTGTTCCATCGCAATGAGACGGTGGGTAATCATCAGGGTGGTCTCTGCCCCCATCAGCACATCCAGCACGGCACGCTCCGTCAATGGATCCAGATTGGCAGTTACTTCATCCAGGATAAGCAGGGGAGCATTTTTGAGCAACGCTCGTGCAATCGCCAAGCGTTGCCGTTCTCCTCCTGAGAGCCGCAGCCCCTGCTCTCCTACCCAGGTAGCAAGTCCCTGCGGCAGGTTGCGTACATACTCTGTCAGTTGTGCCTGTTCTAGCACCTGTTCAAGTTCGCTCTTACTCGCGTTCGAGCGAGCCAGCAGTAGATTATCGCGCAGAGTTCCATTGAAAAGATAAATGTCTTGATCGACCACACTCATGACCTTACGCAGGTCACCGAGCGCATACTGTCGAATATCCTGTCCATCCAGGTGAATCGTGCCATGTATCGGATCCCAAAAGCGCAAGGCCAATCGAAGCAGCGTACTCTTACCCGACCCACTCGGGCCAACGATGGCAACTCGACGACCGGCTTGAATGGTAAAGCTGACACCTTCTACCGCTTCGCCCTCATCCGGGTGATAGGCAAAATGCACATCGTCAAACTCGAGTATATGTCCAGCAGGGGCGGGTAGAGGGGTAGCAGGTTCGACCACCTGGGGCGTCGCATCGATAACGCCGAAGACCCTTTCACCAGCAGCCAGGGAATGTCCGAGAAATTGAAAGGCTTGCGCCAGAGGCTGAACAGCTTCAAAGCTCGCGAGAATCACGAGAGCGAGAAAGCCCAGATAAACGCCATTGATGGTCTTGCTGACTACAAGCGGAATAGCCAGGAGCAGAAGCGTCCACAGTGCCAGATTCATAAAGAGGTTGCTCATCGCTTGCTGCAATCCTGCTATGAAGGCCATCCGCTGCTGCACCTTCCCAAGTGCGCGGTCGAGGTCTGCAATCTTACGTTGTTGATCTCCGGGGTGTCCACATAGCAGAAGGTCTTGCACGCCTTGGACACCATCCACGACTTGCGCGTTCAACTCTGCCCGTAACGCAAGCTGCCGCTTGCCTAGTCCACGAGTGAGCATGCCGCTCAGGAATGGAACGCCAATCGCAGTAACAAGCAGAAAGGCCAGGGCAGTCCATGCCAGCACCGGACTGAAAACGGAGAATAGAGCGAATGTGAGCAGGGCGATCAGGAGAGCAACGATAAGAGGTGACACTCCCCGCAAGTAGATATTCTGCAGTTCTTCGACATCTGACACGAGGCGCGTGAGCATATCACCGCTGCGATACAGCAATAGGTGGCCAGGAGAGAGTGGTTCGAGACGACTATAGACCCAGCTACGTAACCGTGCCAGGAGGCGAAATGTTATGTTGTGGGCCACCAAGCGTTCCATGTAGCGAGAGGCGGGTCGCAAGACACCCATAAATTGCACGAAGTAGATCGGCAAAGTAAGCAAGACCAGAAAGGGTATAATGGCTGCAGCCGCAATCAAATATGCGGCCATTCCCAGCAGGCCAATATTACTTGCCACAGTAACACAGCCTAGAAAGATAGCCAGTGCTATTTGCCAACGGAAAGGCAGCAGCAATTTCAGCAAGCGTAGGAAGAGCTTCATAGCACTACTTATCCCCCTGATGAGCGCCTACAAGATGAACAAACGAGCCATTGCGCTCTAGTAAGGTCGTGTAACATCCAACTTCGGCTATCTGTCCATACTCCAAGACAACAATCTGTTGCGCATTGGCGATGGTGTTATACCTGTGGGCGATGACCAGCACCGTGCGATTGCGCACCAAGCCCTGTAGGGCTCGTCGAATAAGTGTCTCGCTTTGGGGATCGAGGCTTGATGTAGGCTCATCAAGGATGAGCAGTGGAGCATCTTTCAGGAAGGCACGGGCAATGGCCAGGCGCTGAACCTGTCCAGCACTGAGACGTGTACCGCGCTCACCAATTTCAGTATCATAACCCTGGGGAAGTTTATTGATAAACTCTGCCGCGCCAGCCAGTTCAGCTGCTCGTATAACTTCGGCATCATCCGCAGTAGGACGCGCCAGCCGGATGTTGGCCGCTACGCTTCCATAAAAAAGATATGGGCGTTGCGGCACCAGAGCAACAAAGTCTCGCCATGTCTCCACCGGTAAGTCGTTAAGCGGAATATCGTTCACAGTGATCTTACCGCTCGGAGTATCCACAAAGCGTAACAGCAAGTTTACCAGTGTGCTTTTGCCCGCTCCACTGCGGCCTACCAGAGCAGTGCAGGTATCTGCTGGCAGTGTCAGGTTGATCCCCATGAGTGCTGGGCGTTCGCTTCCAGGATAGGTATATGCTACGTCGGTAAAGCGAATTGTCAATGGGCCGTTGATACTCGTGGAAGATGCTGCGCCTTCGGACACTGGCAGAGGAACCGCTAAAATTTCGGCGATGCGCTTCATAGCAGCCCTACCCTCCATGCCAGCATGATGCTGAATACCCAGTTCCCGCAAGGGACGGTAGAACTCTGGAGTGAGAAGTAAGATAAGAAAGGCGTGTTCAAAGGAGATTCCACTATTGAGCAGACGCACCCCTAATGCAACAGCCACAAGACCAATGGCAACCGCCGTCATGAACTCAAGAACCGCTCCTGATAGAAACGCAATACGCAACGCCTTTAGCGTACTGTCGCGGAAGCGTTCGCTTACCTTGGCGATGCGTTCGCGTTCTGCACCGCTACGACCGAAAAGCTGAAGCGTGGGCAATCCCTGTACAGCATCCAGAAAGTGAGCACTCATACGCGAGAGTGCGACCCATTGGTGCTGGGTGCGTGCCTCGGCATAGCTGCCCACCAGAATCATCAAAAGTGGAATAACCGGACCGGTCACCAGTAGCAGAACCGCGCTAATCCAGTCAAGAGGCAGAATATAGACCACAATCAAAAAGGGTACCAGAATACTCAGCACTACCTGGGGCAGATAGCGGCTCACATAGGCATCGAGACGTTCAATACCCTCACTAATCGTTGCCACCAATTCACCAGTCTGTTCGCCCTTACTGTAGGCAGGTCCTAAGCGTAATAAGTGCGCGAATAGACGCTCACGTAGGGCAGACTTGACGCGGATCGCTGCCTGCTGGGCGGTTACTTCGCGACCCCATACAAGACCCGCACGCACGCCGATCGCGCCGAGCAAGAGAAGGAGGAGGAGTTCGACCTGAGCAAGCTGCGCATGCCCCAGGAACACCCGACTCACAATCTGACTGAGCAAGGCCATCTGAGCAAGCGTTGCCACAGCCTCCAAAATTCCAAAGAGAATGAGCAAGGCCAGTATATGCCATGCATACTTGATCTGCTGAAGAAGTGCTTTCTTCATTAAATCCTCTTGAAGACGACATTCTATAAGGTTATCTACGACACGTTTGTCGCACTTCTATAATCCTAGCACGCGTAGATGTTTTTGTCATAGCATCAAGTTGCATGCACGTCCGCTGATAAGAGGGCACATTCCAGATTAGTACCAAAGCTCAAGGTCTCAATCCTATCCCCTCTCTGCTTAGGACTGGGTCTCCATCCTTCCGGGTGAATTTGGTCGTAAACTCGTAAGAGGAGGTCAATCAAGGTACAGAGGCTCAAATGATTAGTGTTGTGTTTTCACCCGGAAGGATGGAGACCCTCCTGCTGTATTATTCTCTTGCTGTCAAGGATGAATGTGGTTCCTCCACGGTTTCACCAACCCCCACTTTTTGGTAGAACTGAAGGCGTTGCTGGCCGGGTGGCGAGTAGATGTGGGGACTCGCACCATCGAGAAAGTTCGCTGGACTGCCGCGAAAGGCCACAAGTAGACGCAAACTCACCAGGGCAATGAAAGCAAACGTGACTCCAAGCACCATCAGCTCATACAGACGGTGGTGAAAACTCATCGTCACGCCGAGCATGATCAGCGCAAGGAGAGCCAGAACGAGGGAGATGCCTCGATGGAAGCGCCCGATCTCCGAGTACGGCCACGGATCGAGAGGATGCACGATCTCCCGGCCTTCATGCGAATCCGTGCAAGCTGCTTTCAGAGGGCAGGAATTACATACGTGCGCATTCCCCCTGTAGCGAACAAGCCGGAGCTTGTAATCGACTGCTGTGGGCAAGAGGTGTTGCCCCTGGCTACATTCCCAGACGTCGAGATGCTTGTGATACGTGAAGCCCATGGTACGCAGGCGCTGCGAGCGATGATGCGAGCTGCGGGCCAGGAGCTCAAGGCCTCCTGCTATGCACAGGAGGAACACTCCATAGCCCACTACCAGCAACACCATAGGACTGATATCACTCAAAAACCATTCAAGCTGAAAGCCGCTCATGACTCTATTCTCCTCCTCCAACCACTTCGGGTTCGGTGACGGTGACGAACAGGACTTCCTCTGGCTCCTCAAGCGTTGTTGGAGCTATCCTGCCACGCACACCAAGCCAGCATAAGTACAGGAGCGGAAGAACGCCACCGACAATAAAGAGCACGTCCCCTGGCAGGCGAATCCACTCAAGCAGAGAGTTCAGGTCGCTCGTCAAAAACTTGAGTGAGCGTGCCTCGAAGTATCCCACGTTGACCGCTTCGTACAATTGCAGGACGCCCAATGGGAAGAGTGTCGCGAACGCCATCCAGGCCAGTCCGATGTTCAGCGACCAGAAGCTGATCTTTGCCATGCGATCGGACCAGCGCTCAGGAGCAATCAGGTAGCGCAGGCAGAAAAGAGCCAGGCCCACTGCGAGCATGCCGTACACCCCCATCATAGCGGTATGGGCGTGGTTGGCGGTCAGCCCTGTCCCTATCTCATAGTAGGAAACGATAGGAAGATTGATCAGAAAGCCAAAGACTCCAGCCCCCAGGAAGTTCCAGAAGCCGACAGAGGCGAGAGACATCACTGCCCAACGATGTGGGAACGGCGTCTGAGATCTGGCTTCTTGTTGCATGCCGAGTTGCAGAAAACTCCAGGCCTCGATTGTCAGGAAGGTGAGAGGCATGACCTCCAAGGCGGAGAAGACTGCGCCGAGCGCAAGATGCTGGGCTGGTTCACCAGAGAAGTAGAGGTGGTGCATCGTGCCGAGCACTCCACCGACAGAGTAGAGCACAATGTCGAGGTAGATGACCAGGAGAGCCGTCCGTTCAGATACGACGCCCAGGAGTACAAAAATGTAGGCCACCATGACCGTGGTGAACAGTTCCAGGAAGTCCTCCACCCAGAGATGGACCACCCAGAACCGCCAGAAGTCGGCCGTCGTGAAGGTGGTATCTGGCTGGGCAAGCAAACCAACCCCATAGAAAGCCGGAATGGCCAGGGCAGCAAAGAAGAATAACCAGGGCATGTTGCCAATGGCCTCTTGCCTGAGCCTGCCACGTATTCCCCGGAAGAGAATCACCACCCAGAAAAAGAGGCCGATCGTCAGCAGGATTTGCCAGAAGCGCCCCAGGTCGAGGTATTCGAAGCCTTGATCGCCAAACCAGGACCACAGGCTCCCAAACCAGTTGCGCATACCTGCAAATTCACCGAGTAAGCTTCCAGCCACGACGAGAAACAGTGCAGCCAGCAGTAGGTAGGAGAGCCAGTTCTGCCCACGCGGCTCCCGACCAGTGATCATCGGCACCAGGAAGATGCCAGAAGCAAGAAACGAGGTGGCCACCCAGAAGATGGCAAGCTGCACATGCCATGTCCGGACAAGATTATATGGGAAGACTTGCGCCAGGTCGATGCCGAAAAAGCTCGTGATGTCCGCCCGGTAGTGCTCTGAGGCGGCACCCATCAGCGCTTGGACGAGGAACAGGACCGCCATCACGAGCAGGAACCAAGCGCATGCCCGCTGCGAAGGGGTCAGTGGAACCTCCCCAGGTGGACGGAACGACAGGGTTGTTCGCTCTCGTCCATGCCAACCGAGGAAATTCCATCGCCCATAGACGGCTAGGAGTACCCCGATACCTCCAAGCAGTGTGATGAGGGACAGGACGCTCCACACAACGGTATTTGCCGTAGGGGTGTTCCCGACCAGCGCCTCCGGGGGCCAGTTGTTCGTATAGGAATAGTTCTGTCCCGGTCGTCGAGCCGAGGCAGCCCAAGCTGACCAACTGAAAAAGGCCGTCAGCTGCTTGATCTGCTCTTGATCAGTAATGGCATCTGGCCGCAGTCCGTTGATGGTGGTCGGATTAGAGAAGAACTGCTGGTAGTACTGGCGGAGCTGGTCGAACGCCGCCGCCTGCACCGAGGTGTATTGCAATGTCTGCGTGGAACTATTATAGGTGTTCGTCTGGAACTCACGAATGGTACGCAACACTGCCGTAGCAGAAGTTGGCCCTCCGTACCTCTGCTGTACGTAGAGAGCGGCGCGGTGTAAATAGTCGGCGGTGTAGTCTGGCCCAAGATAAGCACCATGCCCAAAAATGGAGCCGTACTCCATGAGGCCATTGCGCAAGAAGACCTCCTGGCCACTGATGATATCTGCACCGGTGAAAATAACGCGGCCATTGGGATCAACAACTTTTGCCGGGATCGGCGGCTCATCGGTGTAAGTAGAGTATGCCAGCAGTCCCATGACGAAGAAGCCAAAGATGAATACGAGTATTACTGCCTGTAACCAACCCTTGGAGACGAGAAGGGCCCGCCGCGGAGCCTGTTCTTGTGGGGGGGATTGTTGCTGCATCTGAATTCTCCTCATATATCTTGTTTACTAGCAGTCCTCTCTATTTGAGATGACACTACATGAGCTCGTGTTCGTCTAGCTCACCTCACGAACCAAGGAGATCATCTCCTCCAGGAACAATCGAAGCGTCCTCAAATCTCTGCGCCTCTCCCGTAGAACATGGTATCCTCACGCGAGCCTCCTTGGCCTTCACCGATAGTACGATAGTCGGCAATCAGTTCAATCGAGCGCAGATATTTCACCATCTTATAGCCTAATTGGGTCTCCACGCGTAAGCGCAAGGGGGCCCCGTGAGGGAGTGCCACAGGCTCATCATTGAGTTCATAGGCCAGGATGGTTTGCGGATGCTTTGCCAGGATCAGATCGATCACTTCATAAAATGGCTGGCGTGGTTTTCCGCCATAGGTGAACTGATCCAATCCATATGAGGTACACTTGACGTAGCGTGCCTCCGGCAATGGCTCACAGCGCTCCAAAATGTCCGACAGGCGGACACCTTTCCATTTGCCGACGCCCGACCATCCCTGGACACAGTTGTGTTTGGTGATCTGAAGCTGGCTGGGCATGGCCCGTATCTCCTCCAGTGAGAGGCTCAGCGGACGCCTGACGAGCCCGCCCACACTCAAGCACCACTTGCGGAAATCGTTTTTCGCAAGTTCGACAAACTCCGAGCTCTCTGCTTGCGTCGGGGGTGCTCCATTGACCCAGAAGTAAGGGGAGATATCGGACGCTTTATAGTGCTGGCCCGAAGTGAGATTATGGAGTGCGAGCGTTCGAATCGGCGTTTCGAGGTGATCAAGGGCCACCTGGACCTGACGTTTGTGGCGCAAGGAATACCACGTGGTCCAGACATAGATCCCCAGGACGAGCAGGAGGGCAATGATGGCAATGGCTACAGCGAAGCCCAAATTTTCATTTGGACCCCCTAGCACAATGTTGGTGATGTTTTCGCGGAAGTGGACCACCAGCACCAGGAGGGTGTGCATCACCGTGAACAGCGCAAACGCCGCCATGCCCAGGAAGTGGAGACTGCGCGCCACCTGCCGACCACCCAACAGCTTGATATACCAGGGGAAACTGGCGGCAATTGCCGGTGACATGGCCGCCCCGGTGATCAGCATAAACGGCCCCAGCAGAAAGACGACGAAGGCATACGCCACCTGCTGGAGCGCATCATAGGGGTGAAAATCGCTGAGCGGTGGAATCTGGAAACTGAGGTAGATCAGCAACGAGTGCCAGGCCCGTGGAAAAATATCCCAGGACGTCGGGATCAGCCGTGCCCACTCACCTGTCGCGAACAGCAACACAATGTAGATGAGGCCGTTGAGCAGCCAGAACGTGTTAGTGACGCCATGCCAGTGACGGCCAAGCCCCAGGTTTTTGCGACCCGGCAGTGCGAGCCAGGAGGAAATAGCTACTTCATCGTCGCGGGCAGTGTAGATCACGCCTTTCTCGGTTGGTACCCGCTTCTTCGTGAATTTTATCCACTCGGTCCCGGGCGTACAGCCATCATTCCAATACAATCTTGGGTGAGCGCCCAGGATTTCGATGCCGCTGCGGATCAGCAACCCGATGAACAGCAGGTTGATGTAGTGACTTAGGCGGAGCCACAGCGGAAATCCAAGTGATGCCATGATGATGTGTAAGCTCATCGTTGTTCACACCGGCTTTCTACTCCTTAGAAGAAGTACTGTCAGATGAAGAGATAGTCCTCAAGCTAGCGCACTACACGCTGTGTGCGCGGTTGGCGCTCAGCCCGGACACCCCATGGCAGACCTGCTCTTATAGAGTATATACTGATGGAGGGACGTGCGGCTATGACTTAAGTCACACCATGCTTCGTGCTCTCGATTCTTTCTCTCCACTGGAGATGGAAGAAGCCTCGTGAAGAGAGGACCTGGAACGACAAGCAGCCACATCCCCGGAGGGAGGCAAGCAATGACCGTTGAAATCACAAGGCTCCGTCAGATCGCGTACTTTGCCATGCTTGATTCCGATGAACTCGCACAGATAGCAGCCGTGACAGTAGAGCGTCACTGTGATCGCGGCGATCTCATCATGCGCGAAGGTGAGCGAGGCGGAGCACTCTATTATGTGCGCTCAGGGTTGGTCAAAGTCTTCAAAACGTCACTGGAAGGCAAGGAGCAAATCCTCCATTTGATTGTGGCAGGCCAGACCTTCAACGAGGTGCCCGCACTCGATGGTGGTCCCAATCCGGCGAGTACGGCGACCATCGAGCCCAGCGTCATCTATGTGATCCAGGGAGCCGTGTTACGCAGGATCATCGCGTTGCGGCCTGCGGTGGCGCAGGCCATAGTACAGGCACTTGCCACTCGATTGCGCCATCTCGTCGCCCTGGCAGAGACCCTGTCCTTACGTTCGGTCACCCTACGGGTGGCAAAGCTTCTGCTCGATCAGGAGGCATCCTTTCAGGAGAGAGACGTTGTCTCTCGTCTGACACAGCAGGAGATGGCAGCACTGTCAGGCACCGTACGCGAAGTGGTGTGGCGAGCGCTCAAAGAGTTAGAGGCTGCCGAGGCCATTGAGATGTCCCAGGGACGTGTGGTGGTGGTGGACCGTGAGTATCTCCGCCTGTTCATCTCAGGACCGCAGCAGGACCGCAACTCGTAGCGTTGTCATAACAGGATGTTCCCCTCCTGTGAAATTTCAAATAACGATGGTATTGTTGCAGTTCTCTGATCAGGAATATGGTCTCAAGAACTGTCCAATAGGCTCGGAGACGATTTTCCCTTCGCAAAAGACGGTGTTGCCCCGTACCAGCGTACGCACAATCCGTCCACGCAGCGTTCTGCCGACGTAGGGACTGTGTCTATGCCGGTAGAAGAGATCGTTGGCCTGTAGGACGCTCCTGCTTTGCAAATCGACGAGTACGAGATCGGCATCGACCCCCACGGCGAGTCGTCCCTTGGATGAGAACAAACCAAAACGTCGGGCAGCATGCTCAGCGGTGATGGCCGTGATCATGGATAGAGGAAGCTGACGCCTATCATAACCCTCTGTTAAGAGCAATTGTAGCACAGACTGGCAACCAGAGATACCACCCCAAACCTTGAAGAAATTCGCATCTGTTTTCATATCTGCCGGAGCTGGTGAATGATCGGACACAACTATCGGCAAGGTGCCCGTAGAGATATGCTGCCACAAAGCATCTTGCTCTGCTTGTGAGCGTATAGGCGGTGAACACTTAGCCACTGCCCCGATCCTTTCAACATCTTCCTCAGTGAGAACTAAGTAGTGTGTACAGGTCTCACAACTCACATTCACGCCTCGTGCCTGGGCCTCAAGCACCAAACTCACTCCCCGTCCACTACTCACATGCACAATGTGCAATGCACAGCCCGTTTCACTGGCAAAGAGAATGGCCCGTTCAATGGCCTCTAGTTCAGCTATGACCGGGCGCGAAGCAAGATAATCACGCACACCCGTTCGTCCCTCAGCAATGGCACGTTGGGCAAGCCCACTCGTAATCTGATCACTTTCTGCATGGACAGCAACAATCCTATCCAGCTTTGCCGCCCGCGCCATGCCTTCGTACAAGGTCAGATCGTCAGCTACCGGAAAATCGGCGATACCGCTATTGGCCATGAAAGCTTTAAAGCCCACAACACCAAGTTCGGTGAGTTCATCAAGCTGGGCAATGTTGCCCGGCACTAAGCCACCCCACAGCGCGAAATCAACCAGTGAAGAAGCCTGAGCAGCTTGCAGTTTGAGATCAAAGCCCTGCACAGTAGTAGTAGGCGGAGAAGAGTTCAGTGGCATATCAATATATGTTGTCACCCCACCTGCTGCAAGTGCGGCAGTGCCAGTGGCAAAACCCTCCCAGTTGGTGCGCCCAGGTTCGTTGAAATGTACATGTGGATCGAGACAGCCAGAGAAAATATGCAGACCTTCGGCGTTAAGTTCTTCTTTGCTTACGCCCGCAAGCTCTGGTGCTATGGCCACAATGCGACCATCAGCGATAGCAATATCTGCTTGGCTGACACTTGTTACAGTGACTACTATACCATTGCGTACAAGAAGGTCGTATTGACTCATGAATTTCCCTTCGTGAAGTACCCCGCGTGCTTAGAAAGGCCAGGGGGTGGGACGCACGCAGATGCTAAGCAAGCAGTTGCAAAAATCGCTCCAGCACCTGAATGGCAATGGCTACATCCTCTGTGGTCACCGCTTCAGCCGGATTGTGGCTGATACCACCTTGGCAACGCACAAAGAGCATGGCAATATCGGTCAATCTGGCCAGCACTACGGCATCATGACCAGCCCCGCTCGGTAGAGTATGCACCGGATAGCCAGTCTCCTTTATAGCTTGTGCCATCAATTCGGTGAGATGTGATGCACATGGCACAGCAGGATGCACTGGCAACTCCTGCCAGTTACACGAGATACCCCGCACTCGACCGATCTTCTCTAGCTGTTCTTCAAGCTGATGGCAGGCTTGCTCGCGTAGCGGATCATGCTGGTGCCGCACATCTAGGCTCAAGGTCACCTGTCCCGGAATGACATTGGCCACCCCCGGCTGCACAGTGAGTTGACCTACTGTGGCTACCAGTCCAGCCAGACTTCGTGCCACCGCCTCAACAGCCAACACAAACTCTGCTGCCGCACAGAGGGCATCATGGCGCAAGGGCATAGGTACTGTTCCCGCGTGATTAGCTTCACCTGTAAAATATATATTGAAGCGACTCTGCCCTGCAATAGCTGAGACGACCCCAACCGGAAGATTGCGTGCTTCCAGCACTGGTCCTTGCTCAATATGGACTTCGCAGTAGCCGAGAAGATCATCCCGTTGCCAGCGTGGAGTTTGCAGAATACGAGGATCAGGGTCTCCACCAGACGCGCGAATCGCCTCCGCCACCGATACACCGTTCGTGTCCGTTAAACTAAGAGCATCCGGATCGAATGTCCCGGTCATTACTGTACTGCCAAGATATGCGGTGTGATAGCGCAAACCTTCCTCGTCGGCAAACCCTAGCACCTCAATAGCAAATGGCAAACGCTCCTGACGTTGATGCAAGCGTTCGACACAAGCAAGAGCGATCATCACACCCAGAGGCCCATCATATTTGCCAGCGTCACGCACACTATCAAGATGCGAACCAAGAAGCAACGTTTTCGCACCAGCAGAACGGGCCTCGTAGCGTCCTATGAGATTGCCGATGGCATCTCGCTGAACGATCATACCGGCAGCTTGCATCCATGCTGCCACGGCTTCGTTTGCCAGACGCATGGCTTGTGATCCAAAAGGACGGGTGAGGCGATGTGGCTCTTCGCTATAGCTCCCTAGAATAGCACAACGCTCCATGACGATGTGAGCGGAGGACTGGCTGTCGATGGTTATAATCTTGCTGCCTTTCTATCCATTCTTCTGGGATATTTCTACCCTATCGCGGCCTGAGGGCCCCTAGCTTCAGCTATGGGGGTGAAAGGCCACCACCGTAGGCGTCCATCCCTCTTGACCATTCTAATTGTTTGTGGTAGAATATTCGCATGAGAACATTTGAGTATCGCCTTTTCGTGAATAAGGAACAATCCCGCAAGCTCATGGCCTGCCTGAGAGAGTCTCGCGGCATCTATAATCAGATGCTTGAGACGGTGAAGACACAGTATGCTGAGCAGGGAACGTTTCCGAGTAAGTACGATCTGGAAAAGGCTTTCAAGGGACACGGTGAACATGTCCCGGCTACCACTATCCAGATGCTTGCTGACCGTCTCACGAAGTCTCTCAAACGTTTTCTGGCTGCCAAAGAAAACAACATCCCTGATATCGGTTTCCCCCGTTTCAAGAAGCCCAATCGCTGGCATTCCATCCAACTGAGACAGTATGGCAAAGACTGCTATCTGCATGAAGATACGAAACACTTGATTGTTCCGAAGAAGTTGGGCAAATCCCTGAAAATCAAGTTGCACCGCCCCTTTGAAGGAACTCCGAAAACCGTTCACCTCGTCCATCGTGCTGACGGTCACTGGTATGCTCTCATCGTGTGTGAGACTGAGCCTCCAACCGAACACATTCCCTCTTCCTGTTCTCATCCTGATATCGGCATTGATGTGGGCTTGAAGTCCTTCCTGACCGACAGTGAAGGGAACACGGTCGACAACCCCCGCTTTTATCGCACCTCGCAACGCACTTTGAGACGGAAACAGCGTACCTTGTGCCGACGCAAGAAGGGCAGCAATCGCAGACGCAAAGCCGCGAAGAACACGGCTCAGACGCATTTGAAGATCGCCCGTCAACGTCGTGATTTTCACTCTAAGACAGCTAAGCAGTACGCTGACAACTATCACCATATCGCGGTCGAGAAACTCTCGATTGACAACATGGTGAAAAACCATTGTCTTGCTAAGAGCATCATGGACGCCAGTTGGGGCGCGTTTCTCGCTATCCTCACTGAGAAGGCTGAGAGAGCTGGTCATTGTGTGATTCGAGTCAACCCGCGCTTCACCTCTCAGAAGTGTTTCCACTGTGGGGAAATTGTACAGAAGTCGCTGTCTGTGCGTACTCACGTGTGTCCTTTCTGTGGGTATGTGGCAGACCGTGATGTCAATGCGGCTCAGAATATCCTGAAAAGTGCAAGGCCAGGGCATGGCCTTCAGGAGCTAACGTACACCAGTAGGTGAAGCGTTTCCTGAGAAGCCCCTGCGTTTACGCATGGGGAGTTGTCACAGACACCCGATTGGCAGGCAATAGGGACGCCACTTCTACAAGAACTCGTAGAAATAAGCGGTGAAACAGCCAATCTGGCAGTGAAGGAGGGCAACCGCGCCGTCTACGTAGCTCAAGCTCAGCCTATGCGTATGCTTCGCATGCTCGCTGAACCAGGCAACCGGGTACCTTTACACTGTACAGGATGTGGTAAGGTACTGCTCGCCTCTCAACCCGCCAGCGTAATCGCCTCCATCATTGCAGAGACAGGGCTGCCCAAATATACAGATACAACCATCACCGACCCTGCTCAACTCCAGCAGGAACTAGAAATGATTCGCCAACAGGGCTACGCCATTGATAATGGAGAACAGGAAGAAGGAGTACGTTGCCTAGCGGTCCCTGTATATGACTCCAAAGGTAGGGTCATAGCAGCGGTAAGCATTGCAGGGCCAGAGAGCCGCCTGGATAGTAGGCGCATTCCTACACTTCTTCCTCATCTCAAGCGTATCAGTGCGACACTATCCAGCATCCTGGCAGCATCACAGGAAATGATATATGCTTAGATAGAAGACTAACAAACGTTTGTTAGATTACCATAATAAGGGAGAAATAGAACATGGATAATTCAGAGCAATACACCTCTTTTATTCGCGTGCGTTTGAGTGCTAGTGATGCTCACTACGGCGGTCAACTGGTCAATGGGGCACATATGCTTTCTCTATTTGGCGATGTTGCTACTGAACTTGCTATTTTGTGTGATGGTGATGAGGGCCTGCTTGTGGGTTACGAACAAATTGAATTTCTGGCTCCTCTGTTTGCAGGGGATTATGTAGAGGTCACAGGGCGCATTACCAGAATTGGTCGTACCTCGCGACGTATGGAGTTTGAGGCCCGCAAAGTTATTGCGGCCCGCCCGGATATTAGCGCATCCGCAGCTGATGTTTTAGAGACGCCTGTTGTTGTCGGGCGAGCAATAGGTACGACTGTCGTGAAGGCTGAGTATCAGCGTAAGAAACAGACTACATAGCTAAATTTTTGCTGTATCTCAGCCCTCTGCTCCACTAGATAGCCAGCATGGCCTCTTCTTCTGCCGCTTCCCGTTCCTGTTGCTCCTGTTCGGAGAGTGGTCTCTCTGTAGGAGTAACCGGTACTACCCTACGGTAACGCACGAAGCATGCGGCGATGATCGCGACTCCAGTCAGGACAACACTGAGGCGGAAAGCATCTTGCATCGCCAGAATAGTTGCCTGTCGCCGCACCAACCCACTGATGATCTGAATAGCAGTTGCGTATGCAGTACTGGCTGCAGCTCCTTGCTGCATGAAGAGGGCTTGCAACTCTGGTACGAGTTGTCCAAGCGGCGAAACAGATGTCACCTGATCAGCCAAGTGTGCATAGTGGATCGCTGATTGGGTTTGCACCAGCGTTGCCATGACCGCCACAGCGAATGAACTCATCACGAAGCGCACTGTAGTGTTAACGGAGGTAGCCTGAGGTAGATGGCGTGGGCGAATCTCCGAAAGGGCCGAGACTGCCAGGGGTTGGAAACAGAGTCCAAGCGCAAGGCTACGCCCGATCAGCCAGAGCTGAATCGTGCTATAGGGAGTTGTAGCACTCAGTGAGGTAAACAGCCAGAGCGCAGTTCCTAGAATAACCAATCCCGGAATCACCACCGCACGGACGCCAAACTTATCTACCAGACGTCCCCCTACCACCGCTGCTACCATTGAGGCAAATGCCTGGGGCAACAAGAGTAGGCCAGCTTGGAAAGCTGAGAGTCCACGTAAATTCTGCAGGTAGACGGGGATGATGAACAGACCACCATAGAGTGCGAAGGTGACGAGAACGCTGGTAATGTTGCTCGTCGTGAAAGGTCCATTGGCAAAGACACGCAGATCGAGCAGAGGTTGCCCGCCCCGAAAAGCCATACGTAGCTCGACGACGACAAAGACTGCCAATGATATCAGTCCAACCGCCAGAAAGCCCATCACTTTTGCTGAAGTCCATCCATCGGTACTGGCGTCGGACAATCCATAGAGCAGACAAGCCAGACCGATAGAAGCGAGAAAGAACCCAGGAATATCGAATGGTGTGCGTGCTTCAGCTCGTCCTCCACGCAAGAAAATGATGCCCAGAATGATCCCGATGATCCCGATCGGCACATTGATGAAGAAAATCAGTTGCCAGCCGAGAAAGGTCACGATGTAGCCACCCAGCGTCGGGCCAAAAGCCGGAGCAAGCAAGATAGGAATGCCGAGCGCACCCATGGCCGTTCCACGTTCCTGAGGTGGAAATTCAGTCCATAGCAAGGTAATTGCCAGAGGAGACATGAACGCCCCCATTGCTCCCTGCAAGATGCGGAAGAAGATGAGCATAGGAAGATTCCAGGAAAGCCCACATAAGGCTGATCCCACTGTGAAGCCTGCTAGGGCAAGCAGGTAGAGGCGTTTCTGACCAATGCGCTGCGAAAGAAAGGCGGTGAGGGGTGTCGCAACTCCTTGCATCAGGGTATAGGCTGTCAGTACCCACTGCACGCTCGTCAAACTGGCTCCAAAGACGTTTTGTAGGCGGGGAATCGCAATGTTGACGATAGTAGCATCAAGGATGGTCATGAATAGCCCGAAGATCACGACCATAGCTACAATCCACTTGTAGGAAAGGCCCGATCTCTGCTGAGCCGTAGATACAGGAAGTTGCATGAAAAAACTCCTTATGACGTAATAACGGAAGCGCTATGTGAACAGTCGAACTTTTCCTACATCTGACCGAAAAGGTATATAGTGACTATCAAGATAAAATAGTAACTCAATGAAACAGTTTATGACTCCTTAGTCATATTATTTACCATAGTGTCAGAGATGTGTCAAGGGGAAAGAATAGCGGGTTCTCCTGGTCATATATACATGCTCTGTTCTTTTTGGTAGAATGGTACCATGGTAGAGAAAAAAGAAGAAAAAGTGCGTTCCGAAGGTCGCTCTGTACGTGAAAACGTGCGAGCGGCTGCCATACAGTTATTTGCTGAGTATGGTTATCATGCGGCACCTCTGCGTGACATCGCTCGTATGGCTGGCATTCAGGCTGCAAGTATTTATTATCATTACGCTAATAAGGAAGCCTTGCTGGTAGAAATTATGGAGACGCATATGCGCCAGCTTAATGCCAATCTTGAACGCATCTTACGTGACTATCACGATCCGCAACAACGTCTCTATGAGGCCATTGCCAACCACATCCGTCTGCATACCACATACAAGTCAGAATTTTTTATTATCGATACGGAGATTCGTGCTCTGGAAGGGGACAATCGAGCCTATATCCTTTCACTGCGCGATCATTATGAAGAGTTAGTCCAGGAACTGCTGCAAGATGGCATGAAGCAGGGGATCTTCCGTCCAAGTGATGTCAAAGTTGCCTCATATGCTCTCATTGCTATGTGTACTGAAGTCTCTACGTGGTTTCGTCCCAATGGTCGCCTCAGTGTTCAGCAGGTGATCGAGATATATCACCAAATGATCACGCAGGGTTTGTTGTCCATACCTCTTCATGGGTAAAAGCCCCTTATCCTCGCATGAAAGGGAAACGCTAGAGAGTAGTGATAATTTTGAGCAGGATTAATTTTGTACGACAATAGCGGTCTGCGCCCCGGGATTGGACTCTAAATGGAAGACATATGTTCCTGCTTTACTGAAAACTACTTTAGTACTACCCTTGGCCTCAAGCGTAATGTTCTGGCCGTTATTGTCACCAATAATCACTTGAGTCTGAGCGGTGCCATTCATCCACACAATAATAGCCCCAACCTTAAGTATCAGCTTGTTAGAATCAAATTCAGCGGCGTTCCCCGCCTTTGACAGCACAATAGTGATCACATGGCTCAGGGGAGGAACACCCCCAAACACGATGACGTTCACTTGAGCCGACGGATTAGCTTTCAAATGCCAGATGTAACCTCCCGCCTTGCCCACGGGCAGCAGAACAGATGCTTTAGAAGCAAGAATGACAGATGTGGAGTTTCTATCAAGAATCACAACCTGAATTTTATCCGTATTATTGCCCAACAGGATGGCCGAACCTGCCGGCACTTTAATGAGCGAAGGATTGAATTCAGTTCCCTTCTTCCCCTGGATGATGAAAATTTTACCGGCAACTACCAGGGAAGAGGGTGTCACCTGTCCCTTACTACCTGTCGTCGTACCACTACCCATCTGCCGCACCGTATGGAAGACTAGAATCAGGCTACCTACCATCAGGAAAAGAACACATGCGGCAGCAAGCATATTCAGACGACGATGGAAGGTCTTGCCTTTTTGAGGATAGGCTTGTTGCTCACTCTCCACACCGGAGACAGAAGCGTTTGTCCGGAGCGCAGGAACATTTCTGTTTGTCCGATAGGCAGCACTATTTCTAGTGACATGCTCTTCCAGACGATCCCATACCCGATCCAGTGAGCGGACATCTGCCTTATTCACCCTCTCCCGGCTATAGACGAAGCCTGTACGTGAAGAGTGTCTCAGAGCATAATGTCGGCCCTGCACATTTCCCGTTTCAGGGAGCAACGATTCGTCGCGATTGTCCATAGCTATCGTATCCTCCCTACTGGTGTTTGTACATGCCACGCAAAAAGCGTATTGCGCGTGAGAGCAGTTGACGAATAGCCGTTTCACGCTTGTTCAGCAATTGGGCTATCTCTGGATAGTGTAAGCCTACTGTATAGCGTAAGTGCATGATCTCCTGTTGAAGCGCAGGAAGCTGTGCCACATTCTCCCGTAAAAGAGCATATTCTTCTTGCTGCAATATCACTTGATCTGGCTCCATATCCTCTGCACCGTAGAGCGTCTCTGTGACATCTTCAAGTGGTACAGCCGCTCGGTGAATGGCATAGCGATGATGATCAATCGTTTTGTTGTGTGCCACCCGCAGCAACCAGGCTCGCTGTTTTTCCTCAGAAAGGTCCGCAATAGTCTCATGCTCAAGTGCTGCCAGGAACACCTCTAAGAGGATATCTTCAGCATCCTCCCGCGTCGGCACATGACGGAACACATAGGTAAAGATCGCCAATGCCTCCCTCTCGTAGAGTGTGGCAATAGGCGAACCATCGAGTACAGACATATCCTGCTGCTGATGTCTCATACTTCTCTAGAACTCCAACGTGGGACCTTCATCCTGGTCTGCTTCCAGTCAAGCAAGCACCTTGTGCTACATATTTTGGTCAGGGCAAGCACCAAACCCCTACATATCCCGACTCAAGTTTAACATAGATGAGAAGCTCAGTCAGTGTTAGCCTCCCACATATATAGTGATGCTTGCCTGGGGATTGGACGCCAGGTGCCAGGTATAGCTGCTTCCTCCCTGTGGCAAAGACATGCTCATTGGTTGTCCAGGTGCCAAGCTGATGTTCTTGCTATTGCTGTCAGAGATCAACAGCTGAATTTTCTGAGTCTTATTGATCCAGGTTACTGTATTGCCAGCTGGTAACTTGAGAAATGGAGGGTTAAACTCAGCCCCAGCCTTTCCAGGGATAATGGCAGCGGTACCCATAGCTTTATACCCTCCACCCTGTATATCCCCTGAACCGTCTTTAGGATTTGCAGCATACATTTTTACTAATGGTAGAATATTCGGTGCAAAAGTCTTCGTAAGCGGCCCTGCCACCAAGACGCCTAGCAAAAATGCCATTAACATGCATGTTGCCAGCAGGTATCCACCCGCAATTAAAAGGGCAATAGAGGGTATGGTGTCTTTGTGTTCGTTCTCTCTGCGTTCGCTCATGGGATGTTTCTCCTATGGGATGGCATGATGACCACAAGGGTCATCACTACTATACTCTGGCTGTGCTCGACACGGTTTGCGGAAGGTGGCACACATCGTGACTCTCGTAATATCAATGCTTTACTTTGTAGAAACCAGATTTTGTGCCTTCATTAGAGAAGTCGAATGACATGAGCATTTGTGACAGTGAACGAAAATATCTTATTAAGAGGAGCATGCCGTTACTTAAACATTCACTTATAGTGAGTAATCTGTAAATAGTGTTTATCTCAAACTCATCCATACAAAATATGAGTTGCATTCATAGTACTAAAATGTTCTTGACAATTGAATAAAATTTAACTATACTATCTTGTGGGGGAATACAGTAAACTTAGGTTTTGGTTTGCTATCACTACTACAGCAGAGGTTCCTATTGATGAGTTGTGACCAGGAAGCATACTGGTCTGTTGAGGCCAGCTCATCGCCTTGATCTGCATTCCTTGGTTCTTGTTGTTCTGGGCAAAACTGAAAGAAGGTGTTTCAATGAAGCAAAGACCAAGGCTATTCCTTCTCGTTCCTCTCCTCACACTCGCCCTGGTTGCAGGTGTTCTCATGCAACCATTGAGTACCCACGCTGCTACTCATGCAGCTTTTCAAGGAACGCCTCACTTTTTCTGGGCAAAGGGACGTGCTCCCAACTCGGGCAGTGGCGGTAATCTTCTTTATCACGGTGGTCCCGTGGTGGTAAATAAGATGACGGCCTATGCTATTTTCTGGGAGCCAGACCACACGTTTGTCGGTTCGACGTACAACTCACTCTTAATGCGTTACTTTAGAGATGTTGGGGACTCGCCACTATATGAAAACAACGAGCAGTACACCGACACCAGTGGTGGAGCTCCTCTAGATGCTGTTCTTGGAGGTTCCTGGGTAGACAAGGCTCCCTACCCATCAGTTCCGTTCGTCCTGGACTCCGCTATCCAGAATGAAGTCACACATGCCATGAACGTGAATGGTTGGACACCTGGGATTCACCATGCCTTCTTTGTCTTCACCTCCTTGAATGAGTTCATCTGTATGAGCCCTCACCTTAGCGATTGCAGTGCTCCCTTTGGCGGGTTCTGCGCCTATCACAGCTCCTTTGGCGACGTTAATTCCCCCACACTCTATGGCGCCATGCCCTATGATGGCAATTTCCTGGCTGGTTGCTACGCTCTCAACACGAGTCCCAACCGTAATGCGGCTGCCGACGCCGAGATCAGCACAACCTCTCATGAGCAGATAGAGTTAGCAACTGATCCTCTCGTGAACGTCCCCAACTTGGGTTCCTGGTACGATGCAGCCGGAAATGAAATTGGCGATAAGTGCGCCTACGTTTATGGTCCTCTCAAGAAGAACGGCGCGAATGTCTCCTGGAACGGGCATTCCTATGTCGTGCAAGGGGAGTGGGACAACGCCGTGTCGGGCTGTGTCTTGAGTGGTCCGTAGTCTGGGATAGCTCGTCCTTGACAGTATATGAGCGGCGTGCTCAGTGGAAAGAGCCTCAACACCACTGGGCACGCCACTGCTATAGAACAGGAACTTTTCTAAGGTCGGTAGCGTCTTTCTCTATGGGACAATACTGCGCATAAAGATGAGACTCAATGGAGGTAGGCTTTCACAGTGGATGTCCGCAGGTCACCGAGAGGAGTAAACGTTATGACAAGGTGTAGACACTGCTTGAACAGACATCCCCAGCTATTCCTGACAAGCATCGTGTTACTGATATGGCTACTCATAGGATGCGGAGCATCCCAGGCGAAAGGGACAACGACAGGAGCACCGATGGAGACACCAGTATCCTTCGATAGGCAGGCAAATCATGTTATCATACAGCTTTTTCACTCGCCAGGGTTTATCTATCCGCCGATTAATGGGATACCAGATTGGACGCTCTATGGCAATGGGACCCTCCTCTTAAAATCAGCCACTGGAGAGCTGGTTCAGGCACAGCTCTCGTCCGCTGAAGTCCAACATATCTTGGACGTTGTTGTGCATCAAAACGCTTTCTTCGCCAGCACGCAAACCTTCTATGGACGTATGATCCCCGACACTGGCTCATTTCTGTTGAGTGTAAACGCCAACGGCCAATACAAAGAGATCAGGCTGTTCGGTGAGCCTGCCTCTTCCTCGGACCAGCAGACGCAGCACGTTTTTACTATCGAGCACTTTTTGCGCGACTACCATCCTACTACGACGCAGCCATATATCCCACCTGGCGTTGTGCTGCTAGCTTTAGCACAACAAGAAGGAAGTGCCAATGCGCCTTCGTGGCCCTATGATAACATCGCCCTGGCACAGGTGGCTGTTCAGGAGTGTCCATTCTTGCAGTTTGGGAATACAGAGCCCTGTGGGACAAACACGGGTAGCAAGTCGGGACTCTTCCCGAGCTATGGTAAGCAGGGCCTGCAGTTGTGGCAGCAATGGCAATCAGACTCATATAGGTTGGTCAGCCAGAATGGAAAGAACTACCAGATCATCGTCTGGCCACTCCTGCCAGATGCCTTGTCCCCGCGGGCAGATGGCTCACAGGGCGTAAGGGTAGAAGGACAAGGTGCTGGAATATGGCCCTTGCTCAACGGCCTTGGCAATAGGTAGTATTGAGAGATGAGATATTGGGTTTCTCTCGTATCTCTCACATCTCACTTCCCGTAGCATCAGAACCCCTTACACAGCGGGCTTTCGTCGGAGCTTTCAAATAATCTGTCAAACCAATGACATTGCCCCACGGATCAGCACATTCCACCACCCACCCTGTGGCTAGTTCCCATGGCTCCCCAAGGAGGGGAACTCCGCTGGCTACTAGAGCTTGAGCAGCAGCGCGAGCATCAGCCATTTCCAAATAACACGAAAAGGCCCTAGTAGCTACGCTACGTACTAAATTTTTATTTCCAGAATAGCCAGGCATTTATGGTATCATACTTATGAATAAATTGACCAAGCAGATCAAAGGAAATCTCCTATGCAACTAAACTGGAACTCACGCCCCTACACTAAAGGCAAAACACTTATCACCACCATCGACGCACATGCCGCTGGTGAACCACTGCGTATTATCACTGGGGGTTTGCCTGAGTTGCCAGGAAACACCATCCTGGAGCGCAGGCAGTATATGCGCCAGCACTTTGACCATATTCGACGCGCACTCATGTGGGAGCCGAGGGGACACTATAATATGTACGGCTGCATCGTAACCCCACCTGTTACACCTGAAGCTGATCGGGGTGTGCTGTTCATGCACAATGAAGGTTATAGCACTATGTGTGGTCATGGCATCATCGGCCTTGTCACTGTCCTGCTGGAAACGGGCGCACTACCAGTTCATGGTCAACAAACACCGGTCAATCTTGATACTCCCGCTGGGCTAGTTCGTGCTACAGCCCACTTGAATAAGAACGGACATGTCGAACAAGTATCATTTCTCAATGTGCCATCCTTCGTGTATGCATGCGATGTGACAGTTGACGTACCATCCTACAGTAAAGTGACACTGGACATTGCCTTTGGTGGCGCATTCTACGCCATTCTACCAGCCGAGCGGGTTGGCCTGACCGTCATGGGGGAGCAAACAGCACAACTTATTACAGCAGGTGAGGCCATCAAAGCGGCCCTCAATGCGAACATGCCGATTCGGCACCCCTTTGAGCCAGAGCTAGGTTTTGTCTATGGTACAATTTTGACAGGACCACCTGAAAATCCGGCACATCATAGTCGCAACGTCACTATCTTTGCCAATGCAGAGGTGGACCGCTCGCCAACGGGTACAGGCATCTCAGCACGCTTGGCTGTGCATGCCGCTAAGGGCGAGCTTACAAGTGATCAGTTTATTGTCATTGAGAGTATCCTGGGAGCCCACAGCACATTTCGCGGGCGAGTAGCAGAGCACACCCAATTCGGCCCATATGACGCAGTAGTGCCAGAGGTTAGCGGCCAAGCCTCTATCGTTGGACGCAGCGAGTGGCTGCTTGACCCGCAGGATAGCCTGGGACAAGGTTTTCTGGTTACGTAAACAAGTTCTCCCTTAGACATAGAAGGAGTTTTTTCATGGCTATTGATCTACGTAGCGACACCGTCACGCTTCCCACCCCTGCTATGCGGCAAGCTATGTACCGTGCCGAAGTTGGCGATGATGTATATGGCGAAGACCCAACCATCAACCGCTTGCAAACACTGGCCGCAGAAATCACGGGCAAAGAAGCAGCTTTATTCGTACCCACCGGCACTATGGGTAATAGCATATCTCTATTAGCTCATGCTGGCCGTGGAGAGACTGTGATGGTCGGCAACCAGTCGCATATCTATCGCTACGAGGTAGGCGCAGCTTCAACACTCGGTGGTTCACCGATGTGGGTGGTATCAAACGAGCCAAATGGTATGCTCAACATGCACGAAGTGGAAACAGGCACTTCGGATGGCAGTGATGAGCATACTACGCCTACGGCACTGATCTGTATCGAAAACACCCATAACCGTTGCGGAGGCACCGTGCTGAGCGTGGAGCAGATCGCAACCATCACCAGCTTCGCGCACGCTCGTGGCATAAAAGTACATATGGATGGAGCACGTATCTTCAATGCAGCAATCGCCCTTGGTGTGCCGGTCAGCATATTAGCTCGCTCGGTAGACTCAATGATGTTTTGTCTCTCGAAGGGCTTGAGTGCGCCTGTTGGCTCAATGGTAGTAGGTAGTCATGAATTTATTTACAAGGCCCACCGCATGCGTAAACTCCTGGGAGGTGGTATGAGGCAGGCCGGTGTGATTGCAGCAGCAGGTATCGTCGCTTTGGAGCAGATGGTTGAGCGACTGACAGAGGATCACGAAAACTGCAAACGCCTGGCCTATGGACTGGCTGATTATCCCCAGATAGAAGTGGATGTGGAGCGTGTTATAACCAATATCGTAAACTTTTCCCTGCATAGTGGGAAGCAACAACTCAGTCATGAGGAGACAGTACGATTTCTGGCAAAAGCAGAGGAGTATGGAGTGTTGATGGGTACCATGGGCGAAGGTATCATTAGAGCTGTAACCCATTATGGCGTGGAGGCTGAGGATATCACGAAAGCATTAGCGGGGATTCGGAGGGCATTGATTGATATGCAACTGACATAGCTCAGCTTACTATCACTTACTGGCACAGCAACAAAGTTCCCTCAACAGTGAAGTTGCAATCCTCAAAAGTGTTGCTCTCGCACCGTCGTCGTATAGTAGAGGCAACCCTTGCGGTTGCCCTGGACCCTTGCGCTTGCCATGACAGACAACAACTTGTTATCATGATATTCGTACAAACGTATGAGAGCTAAAATTGGACAGTAAAGTATTGAAGAAAGGAACAGAAGATGTATCGACGAAGGCGCAATTCGTTTGGTGGACTATCAGGAGGCATCGTACTTCTTAGTATAGCACTTGCTTTTGTATTTGGTCAGGGTGGTTTTTTCCTGCCCATCTTTTTTATGGGGCTAGCGTTTAGCATATTGGTTGGTGCTCTCGCTTCAGGGAATCCAAGAAGCATGTATGGAGCTTTTTATGGCTTCCTGTGGATGATCATCCTGGCTGTTTTCTTCATTACACACTGGTGGGTGGTGTTTTTGCTTGGAGCAGCAATTTCAGCCATTCTGGGTGCCTTAGCACGACCACTGTTAGCCTCATTGCTTGGCATTGGTATCTTCGGCGCAGCCAATATGGCAAACCAACAGCCACAACAGCCCTATTACCAACCACCGCAAGGCCCGTACCAACAGCAAGCAGAGCAACAATATCAGACGTACCAAGAGGGCTATCGTCCCCCTTCAGAACCAACCTATCAAGAGGGTGAGCAACAATACCAGTATCCACCCCAGGAGCCACAGTATCAGCAACCACAGTATGAGAGACCACAGGCGCAGTATCCCCAGGAAATGCCGCCACAGCAACAATAGCAGAAGTAAAAAGCCAGATGCGGGTGAAACCTCACCCGCATCTGGCTTTCTCTCAAGCAGAACTTTTTAGAAGTATGCCTCAGTAGTATCTGTGTCAAACAGGTGAGCATTGGTATTGTCGACATGGAGGGTGATCTTACCACCAACATGCGCCCGTGAGCGTGGATCAAGGCGAGCTAACACAGTTTTGCCGCCAGAGGTTATGTAGACAAACAACTCGCTACCTAGGTTTTCGACAACGTCTACCGTTCCCTCTAGAACACCAGCGGTAGCCTCTCTTGAGAGGAGTTCGATATCTTCGAGATGCTCTGGCCGTATTCCAAAGGTAAGGTTCTTTCCGGCTGCTGCTTTAGCCTGCTCTGTATACAGAGGTGGCACCTCTACCCGCCCAACTCCTTCAACTACAATGCGCATCTTATTACCATCGCTAACAACTTTCGCTCCGGGGAAGAGGTTCATTGATGGAGAACCAATGAAGGCAGCCACGAAAAGATTGGAAGGGTGATCGTAGAGTTCCTGTGGCGCACCAAGCTGTTGAATAATGCCAGCATTGAGGACGGCGATACGACTACCCATGGTCATCGCTTCAGTCTGGTCATGGGTAACATAGATCACTGTGGTTTGAATACGCTGGTGGAGTTTGGTGATATTGGCACGCGTCTCTACACGCAGTTTCGCATCCAGGTTGGACAGAGGCTCGTCCATCAAGAAGACCTTTGGCTCACGCACGATAGCGCGACCAAGAGCGACACGTTGACGCTGACCGCCAGAAAGTTCTTTGGGTTTGCGTTTGAGCAGTTGCTGTAGTCCGAGAATTTCACCAGCTTCCTCAACACGCTTCTTGATCTGGTCTTTAGGGAAGTGGCGTAACTTCAGACTAAAGGCCATATTGTCATAGACACTCATGTGAGGATAGAGGGCATAGTTCTGGAAAACCATCGCAATGTCGCGATCCTTGGGAGGGACCCCATTGACGAGTTTTTCAGCAATGTAGATATCACCTTCACTTAACTCTTCCAGACCAGCGACCATACGTAGACAGGTACTTTTGCCACAACCGGAGGGACCAACCAGGACGAGGAACTCTTTGTCGGTGATATCGAGATTAACGTCATGCACAATCTCGACTTTGCCAAATCGTTTGTAGACATGCTCAAAGAGGACACGAGCCATTACAGATACTCCTTTTCGCTCTGGCAACAGGGCAAATACATCTACACTCCCGTTGCCTTTTTCAATAAACGAGCTTCGCTTAATGTCCACGCTGCAACTAACCATAGTAGTTGGGAGTCAACGGGACCTCTTCACGTCCTGCTGGAGCTTTCTCTCGACAATGAAAGCTATCAGCAAACGCTAATAGAGAATATAACATAAAAATTCATAGAAAAGCAAGGATGTCAATACCTATTTTTTGTGCCCCAACGAAGTAAGCGTGAAACAGCGTGACCTTCCCTGAAAGAGAACCCCGCATTTGACATGCTCCTATCTCAGGCGATACCATCATACTGTAGAGTAAGTGTATATTGCTGATATTTTTTGGAGAGGAACCGCATCTATGGCACTGACAAATTTTGCAGACAGAACAGCCACAGTAAACTTCGAACAACAGTAGAATGGATGACAATACACAGATGAAAGACTATGGCTACTATGGCCCAAAGAGCGCCACCTGGAAAATCGCTGCCGAAACTGCCATCTTACTCGGTGGCACGCGGGCAGTATTGATGCAGATAGCGCACCCACTGGTCGCAGAGGGCGTGTATATACATAGTAGCTATATGGACGATCCTCTTGGACGTTCAGAACGCACATTCATCCTGGGTGAAATGCTCACCTTTGGCTCCCGCACAACTGCCCATGAGGCTGCTCGTACCATCAACCGCCTGCACACCCATGTCCATGGGACGTTGTCTGTACAGGCAGGTACTCACACTAAGGGAACACCCTATAAAGCTCGTACGCCTGAACTACTGCTCTGGGTACACGCCACCTTGATAGATACTATCCTCTATACCTATCCTTTGTTCCTTGGGCCCATCAGCCAGCAGGAACAGGAACAGTACTATCAAGAGTCGAAAAAGCTAGCAAACCTGCTTGGTCTTTCACCAAAAGATATGCCCAGGACGGTGAAAGATTTACGCCAGTATGTGGACGATATGGTGCATAGCAATGCATTAGCCGCTACCCCACAAGCGCGTCAACTGGCGCAGCAAGTACTTTTCCCTCCAGTACCCATATCGTGGCGTCCCCTGTTACATCTCAACTGCCAGATCACCTGCGCGCTCCTGCCTCAACCCATTCGTGAGATATATGGTCTGGAATGGAGCGCAACGCAGCAACGAGCCTTTGATCTTTCAGCATGGAGTATGCGAGTCATTCTCCCCCATCTACCCATGTCTTTGCGTATGTTGCCCATCACACGCCGAATGATGGAACGTGGAGAACTGGCCTATCATATGCTCTGGGCAAAGCAAGGAGCATAGTATAGGCGGAGGTGTACGTTTCAATGAAGAGCAAGAGAATTAGTGAGAAACAACACCTGATACAAAGAAGGCTAAAATAATCATCCAGCTGATAATAAAGGCGATTAGCAAACGGAGCGCGAGACCAGAAACAAGCCAAGCGAACCGACGTGAATTTCCAGTAGCTGTTGCAGGGACACGAGCATTGATTCCATTGGTAGCCATAACACAAACTCCTACTTGCTTGATTTTATTTGCGACTTGGATGATGATTATCCAGGCCGCCCCCCTATTGCCTCATCCAATAGATATAACGCTATGTGTAACCAATGTTAACGCTCAATGTGTTTTTGGTATTTTTGTCCTATTTGCACGACACTGTTCACATTCACAGCTAGCACGCAATTTTTCATAGGTGTAGATACCCGTCCTATGCCCATCTTCCCAGACAGGCGTTAGACCATAACGTCCTACAGGCTCTATATTGACCAGTGTGGTCTCTTCGGATGTTAGGCTTTGCCGATTTTGTAACATTCCTGGCTGTCCCGCTTCACCAGCACACCACGCACAGGGGCAGGCCCAACGTAGATTCTCCCAACCATGCAAACTCTCATGCTCGTCGCTCCAAGTAAGAATAAGTTGACGATTATCTTCATCCAACAAAAACGATGTTGGAATTGGGTGATTATATTGACTCATGCTCTGCTTGCCTCTCATGTTGCCTGGATAGAATATTCATTACAGAAGCCATCAATTTTGATGGCTTTTAATCTTCCCTATTATAGAACTTTATGGTAAGGTAATCTACTAAGATTGGTTCAAAAACGGTTTTTGTAACAGTACTCGTTACTGCTAATGTTGCACCTCCGTTGATATTCATATGGAATAGATCATAGTTAATATAGGTCTTATTTACACAGAAGTAGCCAGAAAGCTCCGCACAAAGTGGGGATGCATGGCAGAAGGTTCTATAGAGGGGGACATACCATGATTGTAACGGTCGTAATGGCAAGTATCATTAGTTTGTTATCTGCCTTTGCCGGGGCGTTCGTAGCCCTTAAGATGCAGTATGATCAACTTCGGCGTATGCAAGCCCATAATGAAGGATGGGAACGCGCCCAGGAGGTTCATCAACGGGATTGGGAGGTCAAGCAGGAAAAATACGCTGCTGAGGTTGAAACAAGACTTACCCAGAAAGTGCAGCAAATGCAAAAAGCGTGGGCCGAGTGGGAAGCCAAAGACGAGAAGCGGGTCCAGACTCTAAACAGAGAACTGAAGGAAGCCAAAACCTATTTGCATGTGAAGCATGAGTTGGCTCGCCTACCGCGTATTGAGGAAAGGCCACTCGCGATTCAGACTACACACCAGCATCAGCAGAGTTTCCCCAACTGGCAACCGCCCCTGTTAGCAGGAGTCGACCTCTCTGAGCAAGACCTCTCGCACCGCTATCTGGCCCAAGGCGATCTTCGTCATGCTAAATTGACAAATATCAATTTCTTTATGGCCGACCTTTCAAATGCATTTTTAACAGGGGCTGATCTCTCAGGAGCTAATCTATCAGGGGCCAATCTCTCCGGTGTAGATTTACGAGGTGCTATACTGACCGGTGCCAACTTCCTTGTCGCTGATCTTCAGGATACTCTCCTGCTTGGAGCAGACCTGCGCGGCGCACGCAGCCTTACCGCACAGCAAGTCCATACCGCTATCTATGATAGCACTACTCAGTTCGATCCAGAGTTTGATATCACGCGTACTCCTATGAATAAGCTACTCTCAGATACACCGCCCCCTGAAACTCCATCTAAGTCTGAATTCGAAGTTACAGGGAAAATGGCAGTTGTCTCACCACCAGAAGAGTCTGCGCCCGCCATGCCAGAACCCGCAACGCCGGAAGAGGACATCGCCATGGTACCACCTCCAGAGACACCACATTCACCATCGTTTTCTGATATAGAATTGCTTATACCCCAGCAGAAGGTGCTGTTTTCGTCGCCACTACCATTAAGTGATAGCCTGCTCGGCCAAGGGGAAGAAGATCTTCCAGGAGATAAATCAAAAAATAGACATACTGAAGAATTTGATACAGTAGTTCCCAACGTAGAATATAACGGCAGCCGACAAGCAAAGGCAAATTAACCAGTTCTGCCACGCCTAACCCGGTACAAATAATCCGTTGTATACGAAACTCTGGCCCTAGCAATGCCTGTATATCCTTCAAGGAGTAGTGACGGTGTATACCTGTTTGGGCAATCTCTTGGGGAAAGAGGCCATAGCCAGTAATCTACCCCTATCGTTTCGTATCCTTTACGAGCGAGCCGGAGCGTTGCAAAGCCAAAAGCACAGCCCAGATCAAGCACGCGCCCTTGACGAAACGACAACAAAGCTATCGCCCTATCCCAACGCGCCATCTTCTATCCCTCCGTACTTGCCACGTAACATTGGCGGTAACAATGCCGCGATACGCCGCATCATTAGTGTGCGTACACAGGCATCCAGTTCATTAGCATTCGTGATCAGGAGCTGAGACTTCGGTAATGGTTCGCCAAAGTGAGCATGCAGACGACCATCTTCTTCCCATACAGCTGCCGGTAGCAGAGGTAATCCTCTGGAAGACAGCGCATAGAGCGCACGGCTACTCCCTGGCATGGCTTCGTTGAGACCAGATGCTGTACCTTCATCGCCCTCTGGCATCATGGCAAAGCACACTCCTTGTCCCTCGTCGCGTTGAAGCATACGGAGCATACGCAAGAGGGCGTAGCGTTGACCCTCAGTACGCCTCTGCAACAGAGCCGGGGGCGTGACCAGCACAAGACCCCAGACAGCTGCCACCCGCTCAATTAGCCAGCGCGTGCCTGGAATCGTGAATTGCCCTATACGAGCACGATCAGTCGTCACATAACGCACCGTGATCCTGCGTCGCTGTGCAATGGCATCGATCAGAAGCGCACCACTCCAGCCAATCCAGAGATCAAGACGCTGGTAATAGTTTGATACCAGCACAAAGGACCCCTCAAGCGGTATATGCTCTACCCCTTCTATACAGGGCGGCTTCGGCAAAACTTCAACAGCCAGTCGCGAGTCCTCAACAATCGAGCGTGGTGCTTTGAACAGTAGCGCACGTCCCATGTCCAGAATCCAGCGACGTGGCAAACGGTAGCGTACTCGTACAAAACGATAACGGCGTCCCTTCCAGGCCAGAGCACGACCACGCACCATCGAGTTGAGAGCAATAGCCAGAAACCCCAATGCTGAAAAGGGAGCCAGCAAAGCATAGCGGAGAGAGACCCCAAAACGACGCAACCAGAATTGCATGTGACATACCTGGGCAAAGTAGGCCACTATTGCCACACCAACTATACCCCAGGAACGCTTACGCCAAGCATCCAGCAACAAGGGCAATACGGAGGCCGCCAGCGCGGTACTGAACGCAGTCTGTATGCCTGTCAGGGGTGATTTACGCAAGAAGAGATACGAATTTTTGCCAAAACCAGCGATGATCGCTCGCAACCCTGTATACATGCGTACCGCGACCAGAGCTTCGCCCCGACAGGCCAGCGGGATCATACCGACCCTTTTCAAGCTAGTCGCCAGTGCAACATCATCAATGATGCTTTGCGCATTGGCTGCATGACCTCCTACCTGCTGATAGGCAGTACGTGAAATCAGGAAATATTGTCCATTAGCCAGAGCCGGTCCAGCAGCAGCGTGAAGATGCCGGGCATTGACGCCGACAAAATACTGCTGGTAGGCAAACGGCAGTAGCAACCGCTCCCACAAGGTTTCGCAACGTTGCCGGGCAAACAGCGATATAGCCTGTACTTGCTGTTCTAAGGCAAAATGGAGCGATGAACGCAGAGCCAATGGTGCAAGCTCAGTATCGGCATCTATGAATAATAGCCAGGGGTAGTGACTGGCCTCGGCTCCTCGCCAGCATGCAGCATTCTTACCGGTCCAGCCTTCCGGCGGTCCATTAGTCAAGAGCAAGCGCACGCCCTTCGCCCCATAACGACGTACTACCGCCGCAGTGCCATCGGTAGAAGCATCATCTACGACGATCACCTCATACAGAGGATAGTCTTGTGCTACCAGCGAGTTTAATAAGCGTGGAAGGTTCACCTCTTCGTTACGTGCCGGAATGATAGGCTCTATACACGAAGGCCGTCCAAATGCCGCACTCACAAGAAATGAAGGGAAAAGGGCCAGCGGAACAGCCCATACGCCAGCTTCGTAACGCCGATTAATACCTCGCCAATTCATAGCAATCACGCCCCTACAATTCCATTTCCTTGCTCTACTATAGAGCAGTACGTCAAGAGGGACGAACTAGATGAGAATCATCTTTATGCGTATTCAGCACCGGAATATGCTATACTACTCGAAAGGGATGAGTGGAAGTGCGGAGCAGGAAGAACGTGAAGGAGAGAAATAGCATGACCGACGAACAGCAGAAGCCGCTTGCTGGAAAGATTGCTTTAGTTACAGGGAGTAGTCAGGGTATTGGCCGAGCCACGGCAGAACGACTGGCTCGCCAGGGAGCCGATATTGTTATTAATTATCGCAGCAAGGCCAATGCGGCAGCAGAAGCCAAAGCCACTATTGAGACATTGGGCCAACGTTGCGTAGCCATCCAGGCCGATGTCAGCCAGGAAGAAGATGTGACGCGGCTCTTCACTGAGGCCACCCAAGCTCTTGGGACGATTACTATACTTGTGAACAACGCCGGTACCACCCGCGATAAGCTTATTTTACAGATGTCCCTGGCCGACTTTGAACATGTAATGGATACCAATTTGCGTTCGGCCTTTCTCTGTACGAAAGCGGCCCTACGCGGTATGATGAAGGCACGCTGGGGACGCATCGTCAATGTCTCCTCCGTCGCCGGTGTACTGGGATCGGCTGGGCAAGCCAATTACAGCGCATCGAAGGCCGCTATCCTCGCTCTGACAATCAGCACGGCACGCGAAATGGCGAGTCGTCATATCACCGCCAATGCGGTTGCCCCTGGTTATATCCCCACAGAACTGACCTCAACGCTAACACAACAGCAGAGTGATGCTATCCTAAATTCTACTCCTCTAGGCCGTCAAGGCACAGCCGAAGAGGTAGCAGCCGCCATTGCCTTCCTATGCTCACCCGAAGCAGGCTATATTACCGGCCAGATTCTGTGTGTCGATGGCGGTATAGCTATACATATCTAACATCTCAATTTCATGAAACAAATGGGCGGTAGATTCTCTCTAAAAGGTTAGCAGAATATACACGTAAAGGAGTCTACCCGATGGGATTGATTGAAACAGAAGAAACCAATAAATTTACCTTTGAAGCCTTCGCAGCTCACCCATTCTATACTGAGGTCAACCGTGCGCTCGTGCAACAAGCATTAACTCACTTCGCAAACCGTCCGCTAGATATGCCCCTGACCATCGTCGATATGGCCTGTGGCACAGGAGCCATCACACGATTGATCGCCGAAGAGCTAGCCCGGCAGGGCAGGCAGGCTCACCTCATTGGCGTTGACCCTTCGGCAGAGGCTCTACGCAGGGCGCAGAAAAGTATGCTTGAGATGAGCAATATAAGCAAGATGGGAACTCAAGTTGCTTTCATTCAAGGCGAGGCTGAGGATCTCCCCCAGATTGTTCATAACGCCGACGCCGCCTTCTTTTGCAACGCTATTCATCTCGTTCCCAACAAGCTCTCTGCTTTCCAACAGGTTTTTTCCATTTTAGCTTCCGGTGGCATCTTTGCCTGCAATAGTGCCTTCTACGAGGGAACGTATGTTGAGGGTACAGAACGCTTCTACCAGCAATGGACGATGCGGGCTGTGCGCCTATTGCGGAAGGAACATCCCGAAGTACGCCTCTCACGCGATGCCAAAGCCACGGCGATGCAGTGGCTTACACCAGAAGACTACGTTGATTTGCTCAATCAAGCTGGCTTTGGGAGTGTAGAAACCGTCAAACAGAACGCCATTATCACCGTGGATGCTTGGCATGATCTGGGACAATACTGGCTGTTCATCGAAGGAGCGTTACCAGGCGCACCGCTCGCCTTTGCCGCCGATGCACTAGGCAAAGCGGTCTATCAAGTAGGACAGGAAGCAGGTCTCACTGCCGTCCCGCGTACGTGGCTACAAATCGTCGCCACGAAAGCATGAAATCATACAGACAGCCATTATGTGCTACAATAGACAACAGAAACGATTCTTGTATAGCTAAACAATAAATCGAATGCCCGTAGAGGGCTTCATTACGAGATCACAGGAGTCATGTTGTCATGCAATGGGCTGTCCTTATAGCGGCTTTTCTTGCCTCAGCCGTCGAATTTGTTGAGGCATTTACTATTGTGCTGGTCGTTGGCATCACCATCAACTGGCGTAGTTCCTTAGCTGGTGCCTTTGCCGCAACTGCTACGCTTGCTGCCATCGTTGCTACGCTCGGTGTAGCACTGGTACGGTTTGTCCCTATCGACTATCTACGCTTAGTCGTCGGGGTTATTCTCATACTCTTTGGCCTCAAATGGATCAAGAAGGCCATTTTACGCTATAGTGGCCTCAAGGCTCTCCACGATGAGGAAGCGATCTTCGAAGAGACACGAGCAGAACTTCGCGCACGCGGCGAAGAGGTCGCTCCCCGTTTTGAACCCTTTGGAGTTGCCCTTTCATATAAAGCTGTCCTACTCGAAGGGCTGGAAGTTGCTTTCATTGTAATTACCTTTGGTAGTAGTTCAGCTACCAATGTCTGCAACAACACATGTGGTATTACCTCAGCTGCCATTGGGGCAACTATTGCAGGTATCCTGGTCATCCTCGCAGGCATCATTATACGTGCCCCCTTAACTCGAGTGCCAGAAAACACCCTCAAGTTCATCGTCGGTATTATGCTCACTACCTTCGGTACCTTTTGGGCCGGTGAGGGCTTCGGCGTTGCATGGCCCTATGCTGATGCTTTCATTCTGGTGCTGGCAGTTCTCTATCTACTTGCCTCGTTCATCCTGGTTATGATCCTGAGACAAAGCAAACAGAGACGTGTTGTTGGAGTCTCCATGCCTAAAGACGCAACAGAGGTTTCAGAACAGGAGGTACTGCATTGAACGCCATTAAAGCTATCTACAACTTTATCGTGGGCGACATGATTATTCTCATCGGTGTTGTGGTGACGGTGCTTGTCCTCGCTCTGATCAATAATGTGAGCGCATTAGCACCATTACGCGCTATTGAGGGTGTGCTATTAGTAGTAGCAGTGCTTGGTGTGCTAAGTGCGACTCTCTTGAGAGAAGCATTGGGAAAAAGATAAATTCCCAAGGATTTTCCGCTTTTCCGCCAAATTTGTTGACGTAGTTAGCACAAACTGCTATGATTAGGCATAAAAAGTGCTTTTAGGTTTTTTTTAGCAGTAGGGTCAACAGCATGCTTGAATCAGAAACATGGCGGGACCTGTTGAAGGAAATTATCAAAGATCCACGTGAAAAACAGCGTCTCCTTGAGGTACTGGGGGTCAAAGCCATTACGTTAGCTCGCTGGATAAACAAAGAATCGGACCCTCGTCCACAAAACTTGCGTAATTTACTGAATGCTTTACCCCAATATCGTGAGCAACTCTTTGAGTTGATTCGCGAAGAGACGGGCTTTGAGGATTTTTCTAACGGCATACTCGATGATTCATCTAAAGAGATACCCTCGCCATTCTATGTGCGCCTCTTTGCCGCTCGCGCCAGTACTACTGAATCGATGCGCTTCTGGTCACTCTCCAACATGATTTTACAGCAAGCCATTGGCCAACTTGATCCAGATAGAGTAGGTATGGGCATCATAGTGGTACGCTGCATGACCCCTTCTCAAGTAGATAACAAGGTGCATAGCCTACGCGAAAGTGTGGGCGTTGGCACCCATCCCTGGAGCAGCAACCTGGAACAAAAAGGTATGTTCCTGGGAGCAGAATCATTGTGTGGCTATGTAGTTACCATCTCGCGCCCTTCCGCAATCGAGAACCTTGATGATGAACAAGGCCTTATTCCGACTCATAAGGTAGGTTTTGAGAAGAGTGCGTCTGCATATCCCATCCTCTATGCTGGTCGCATTGCCGGGTGCCTGTTAGTCTCCAGTTCACAATACAATCATTTCCTTTCACCAGCACGCAATATGGTGATTGAGCAGTACGCCAACCTATTAGCTCTAGCATTTGAGCCTCATGAATTTTATGAACCATATCAGATTGAGCTACGAGTAATGCCTGATCAGGAAGAACAGAAAACCCACTTCGCCAATTTCCGGCAGAGGGTCGCTAACACGATGATTGAAGCTGCAAGAAACCGCCATCCTGTGAGCAGTGTCATAGCAGAAGAGATAGTATGGCACGAGCTGGAAGAAGAGCTATTGCTATCCTCGGCAAACTTGTAACATCACGACATCTCCATACTTATCATTGCATGCCTTTCGAGAACTTCTATGTTTGATGATTTCACTTCCGCTATCGACTCCTATTGGACGCAAACAACTATTGGTGGTGGCTCACTTCACATCGTCGATTCAGCTCTCCGCATGGTGCTTCCATTAGCACAAATAGGAACGTATACCGATGCTCAAGTCGATGACTATGGTAGACGGGCGCGTTCAGCTTTTCCCTGGCGGCCACCTCTACGCATGGAAGTGCGGGCGCGTTCATCGCTACCAGCAGCCAGCGCTACCAGCAGCGTTGAGAGTACAAGCATACTTCGCGGCACGGCAGGTTTTGGTTTCTGGAACTATCCTTTTTCTGTGCGGGGTGATATTTTGATGCTGCCAGAAGCAATTTGGTTTTTCTATGCCTCTCCACCTTCAAACATGGCCCTGGTACCTCATATCCCTGGCTGGGGTTGGAAAGCTCAGGTAGTGCATAGCATGCGACCAGAGGCACTGGCCGCAACCGTTCCCATGGGCCTGACCGCTACATGGGCACGTCTGACCGGCCACACACAGATGGCGGCGCACTGGCTGCAAAAATTGACCGGAACGCAAGAGGTTCTCCTTCCTGTAGCAATGGAGAGATGGCATACTTATGCTCTGGAGTGGCGACAGAGCGAGGCTCGTTTCTGGGTTGATGATACCCTCGTATTGCAAGCTCTCCGTCCACCTGCGCGTCCACTCGGTTTCGTCGCCTGGCTCGATAACCAGTATGCCATTGTCACACCACGCGGCACCCTCCGCTTTGGGACAGTTGCGAGTGGACCAGAGTGGTTTGAGATAGATGCCGTAAAAATAGAGCCGTGTTAGAAATATCTAACATAGCTCTCCCTTTATCAAAGGTACGTCTATCCGCTATTTTTCAGCCAGAGGTAATACCTCATCGACAATACCGTACTCGACCGCTTCCGTGGCACTCATAAAGAAATCGCGTTCGGTATCCCGGCGAATGCGATCAAGTGGTTGCCCAGTGTGGCGTTGGATAATTTCATTGAGTACATCGCGGGTATGTAAAATTTCACGCGCCTGAATATCAATATCGGTAGCCTGTCCACCAATACCACCTTGAATAAGCGGCTGGTGCATATGAATACGCGCATGCGGCAGAGAGCGGCGTAAACCATGATCACCGGCCATAAGCAGGATCGTACCAAAGCTTGCTGCAAAACCAACACAGGTGGTGGCTACCGGGCACGACAAGATACGCATGGTGTCGTAAATCGCCAGTCCGGCAGTAATTGCGCCACCAGGAGAATTGATATAGACATTGATCTCACGCTGACTATCCTCAGCAGCCAGGAAGAGCAATTGCGCTACCACCAGATTCGCCATGGTGTCTTCAATCGGGCCATTGACCATAATGATACGCTCACGCAATAAACGAGAGAAAATGTCATAGGCCCGTTCCCCACGCCCAGTACTCTCAATGACGGTTGGAACAAACAAACTTGAAGTCATGATTATTATACTCCTTCTGCTATTAGGCTTTTTGTCGTACAAAGTAGTAGTGGACAAAGCGCGTTCCCTCACCTGCCTTCTGCTCTGGCCTGCTCGTGAGCAGTTGGTTCTCTAGCTGCTGGCTGTAGGGCACCCTTGCTTGACTTACCCTCTGCTCTACCACGCTAACCAGTAGCCATCCCTGTCTCCCTTTTTCATTGAGCAGAGCAGCATCAGGTAGAGCATCTTCACGTGTATCAATGGTTAAGACCTCGTATTCCCATACTGGCGGCGTAATAGGAACATTTTCGTAAACAATCGGTAAAGGCATAGCCATCATAGACCGCTCATCCTTTTGTCCAGACATACGTCTGGGAAACGATAACATGGTATTTTTCTCCTTTGGTAACCAAACATTTCCTGACTTGAATATACCATGCTTTTAGCGTACAATAAAAGACAGAAAATATGCTATAAGCATAGCTCACAAGCAAGGTATGCCGTAAGCATAGGAAGGAAACAACGATGGCCGATTTACAAGAAATTATGGGACGAGTTATTCGTCGTGAACGTCAAGACCGTCGTCTGACCATTAAAGAGCTTGGTGATAAAGCAGGACTTTCGGAAATCTACGTAGGCGAGATTGAACGTGGACAAAAGTATCCCTCAGCTAAGGTGCTGGAGAGCATAGCTACAGCACTGGACTTAGGTATAGCTGATTTATTGGAACTGGTGGCGGAAGAGATTCGCCACGAGCGTGAGCCACAGATGACTTCTGCTATCGGCTTTACCCTGCCAGCTACCCCTGGTCAGCCTCGTCGCCTTGTAGTAAAAAAGATGGTGAATATGCTCGATGAGGGAGATGTAGCGAGCGTCGCTGATTTCAGCGCGTTTCTTCTATCGAAGCACTTAACTCGATAAAGCACGGACCAAACAAAAAGAGGGAGGTGGAATGCATCCTACCTCCCTCTCCTCGACGAGCGGCTTTAGCGGAACAGGCGGAAACGCCGACGGGGACGACGAGCGTAGTACCGCGAGTAGTAGGGACGAACGCGGTGATAGGCAAAAGCACTCCAGATGAATACCAGAATAGCGGCAGCTATAATAGAGCTAATCAGTGGTACGCCATAAAGTGTCGGCTCACCTACGATACGAAAATGGAAGACGCCGACGATCAGCCAAATTGCCAGAAAACCAAGAATGATAGCACCAAGAATACCATCAGGGGCACGTCGCCGTGCCAGAAGTTCTCCAACAAAGCCAACCAGGGCAGAGATCAATAGCCAGATGATGAGTGTTGTCGCATTAATAACCATAGCGAGTAAAACCTCCTTGTTAACATCTCTATGATGAGAACCGAATTACCATATTCACGCAAAAATTCTCCATTACGTTTCAATTGAGCTGCTTCCTTACAATCACGCGTTTTTACCTTGCATGAGTTCCGTAGGCACCACTAGTTTTTACGTCTTCTTTCCTTTGTCGTCGCTTCGCAAACCAACTGGTAGTAAAGCGATAGAGGAAGATGAAGAAGAACAGCAGCAGGACACCTTCAAGGTAGCCGCCTAGAACGTCAGTAAACCAGTGATCTCCCTCGTAGATACGTGAGTAGCCAATATCGAGGATATCAAAGACCGCATAGATTTGCAACGGCAGCAAGAGCCAATGATATTTCCACTCGCGCACAGACTTGGTGAAGCTGAGGTACAACAGAAAGCCGTAGTACGCCACATCATGCTCAGTATGACCGGAAGGATAAGCAGGGAATGGTACAAGAGGCGTATGAAGCTGAAAATGATAGCGATGTGGATCGGGTCGGGGCCGACCAATGATGATATCCAGCAACACATTGACACCGGCAGAACTCATGACGGTTACCACTAAACCCACAGCAGCCAGAAACCATCCAAGAGATGGGAGCTTACGCAAGTGACGTACCAATCCCACCACGATCATCATCACAACCCAGGCTGTTAGTGTCAAGGCGGATGGAACAGGATCATTGAGGATACTGGGAAGCACTATGAGGAATTGCAGCCATGAGGGTAGATGCGGTTGTTCGGCCTGAACACTATGGATAGCCCACAGATCGATAGGATAGGGTGTAGAGTGAAAGTGAATAGTGAAACACGATATGACGAAGATTATCAAGCCGATAGTCCAAAGAACCGCCTGAATACGATATCGTTTCTGCGTGTCGCGTCGATCCTCGCCACCTGCTGTCCTGCTAGCGGTTGACGTTTGAGCGGCTCCCTCCTGTCTCGAGGAACGAGTTGTACGGTACATATCAGTTCATCCTTTGCATGAAAGAAGTTAGACATCTGAATAGGTACACGTACCGTTAAGTTTAGACGGATACATTTGCTTGCGAGGAACATCTGCTTAAGACGCCAATTTACTCCTGAGGTGTTGTGGTACATTCGTCACGACAATGCTGGGACGAGTCAAAAGAGCTGCTTTTAGGCGCAACGCCGTCTGGTTATGCAAGATATGCTCCCACCAGTGGGCCACGACAAATTCGGGGAAAATGACTGTCAAGGTATCCTTAGGATGGAGTTCACGCATAGTATCGATATAGGCCAGGAGTGGACGGGCCAGGGAACGATAGGGAGACTCAATGACGACCAGTTGGGTTTCCTCTTTGAGCCATTCTTGAGCATTTTCTTTGTTTTCTTGAGAAAATTTTTAGTATGACAAGCCTAAAATAAGGCTAACAGAAGAGTTCATATACCTTGCTTGTACATCTGGTCTATGCTACACTATGTAATCATCCGATAGTACATTGCCCGGTTAATGTAAAGGATGAAAAGCATATTTGGTAGACAACTTTCTCCCTACTCAAAGGATCAAAGGCCTATGCCACAGGAAACAGCAACACATGAAATGTCAAGTCAGGCCCATGGAGATGAGCATAATCACGGTGGAAGCCTGCTTGGTCCCATTCTGTGTTGGGCAGTTGTTTTTGCCGACATTGGTACCTCTGTGTATTACACACCGGGTATCCTCTATGGTACTGTTGGGAAACTCGCAGGTTTCTTTGTATTCCTGACCATGTCCGTATTTGTGTTGCTTACGTTGAAATACGCAGAGGTAACGCATCGTTTCCCACAAGGTGGTGGGGTTGTCACGGTGGCAGCACAGGCCATTAATCAGTGGGTCGGCGCACTCGGTGGCATGTTTATTTTAGTCGATTACTTCCTCACCGCTGCCATCAGTTGCCTTTCAGGTATGCTGTATCTGAGTGTTGTTATCCCTGCCGTGGGTGCATATGCCTTGTGGATTACTGTAGGAGTACTGATCCTCCTTGGTTTTCTGAACTGGATAGGCATTAGCGAAAGTGCCAAGGTAAGTCTGGTCGGGGCAATTATCGCTTTTGTCAGCGATCTCGCTATCCTGGTCACAGTCTTCACTCACCTCTCTTTCACCGACGTTTTGGGACTTTTCCCCAAAATGTTTGCTCATCACTCACTCACTCCAATTTCTATTCTCGTAGGCTTTGCAGGTTCATTTCTCGCATTTTCAGGGCTTGAGAGCATTTCACAGCTTTCTCCTGTCATGAGAACACCCCGCAAAAAGGTGGCAGGAGTTGCTCTTTTGTTAGTTGTCCTCACCATAGGCATAACCAGTCCTCTGTTGACCATGCTTTCAACTCTTCTCCTCTATGACAACGCTGGGCGGCCACTGGCTGATGATCCCACCCTCAATGCTCAGTTGATATCCCTGCTTGGAGGTCATTGGGGAGGTATATTCCTGCAAACAGAAGTGGCGATTAGTGCCAGTGCCTTATTAGTGTTTGCCAGCAACACCGCGATTATCGGTGCCTATCATGTCTTTATGGCCCTCTCTCGTATGGAATTCTTTCCAGCTTTCGTACTCCAGCGTAATCGTCTTCGTGGCTCCCCACATTACTCTATTGCCCTGGCGACCGGTATTCCTATCGTCGTACTCCTGATGGTTGCAGGCAACATCAATATTCTCGGCGATATGTATGCCTTCGGCCTGTTGGGCGCATTTACCCTGACATGTCTCGGCCTGGATATAGTGCGTTATCGCGAACGCAGAGCAGCTCGTGCTAAAAGGTATATCTCCCCAGTGGTTCAGCCAGAAAATGGCAATAACCCCGTACCGACCAATCATACTTCGCTAGAAACCACCTCATCAGCAACGGAACCCAACAAGCTCAATGGAGATACGTTATCTGGCATCATAAGAGGAGAGTATGAGCCACTAACCTTCTCCTCTCCTCAGCCCAAAAAACGTAGCCTGTGGTCTGATATTGATTTCTGGCTCGGCGTCTTGACCACTTTCTTAGTGGCAGTGGCGTGGTCTACCAACCTGGTCTCAAAGCCGCTGGCGACACTCTTTGGCGGTTCAGTGGCAACCGTGGGCATGCTGGTAGCCTATGGTAACTATATGTACCACAAGCAGAGGGGACGTGTGCCTGTGATGATTACAGGTGTCGAGGGACGTTTGCCCGGTTCCACATTGGCGGTGCTTACTTCACGTAATGGGCACAACGATGCAGTCATACGTGCTGCTCTTAATCATGCTGCTGGACATCCTGTGGTATTCATGTATATGAGCGACTACAAACCACAGCGTCAACGAACTCCAAATCTCTTCGAGGTCGTTGACCCTTATCTCGACGATTCACAGGCCAAGGAATACTTTGGCAAAGCCGAAAGTTTAGCTCAAAGAGCCAAGGTGTCACGTCGTTTTGTCTATCGGCAACAGGAGCCGGAGGCTGTGGCACGCGTATGGCAAGCGGTTCATCCTCATGACACCGTAGTGGCCGCTGAAAATGCTTCTCGATTTGAAGATATTAACCCAGATCGCATCCGCTACGAACTCACCTCCAGCGGTAAGGTCGCGCATATGCTTAAACAGTGGTAACAGGCACATCTCCTGGTCGTTCTACTACTCGTCACTACTGAAGCGGTATCCGACGCCAGATATGGTGAGAATAAAACGTGGATGGGAGGGATCAGGTTCAATTTTACGACGTAGCTGACCTATATAGACATGAAGATAGTGAGATTCAGTCCCATAACCGGTGCCCCATACCTGAGAAAGCAACATCTGACGAGTCATAATCTTACCACGATTTTTGATCAGGGCTTTGAGCAGATCGTATTCGGTAGGAGTAAGCTTTATCTCTCGTTCGTGAACGGTGACAAGCCGTTGAGCGAAATCTACTTTGAGAGGGCCAGTTGTAAACGTAGGTTCGGCCCCTGCCTGTACTTGAGCTGTATGACGTAAGGCGACTCGTATGCGAGCCAATACCTCGTCCATACCAAAGGGTTTAGGGACATAGTCATCAGCACCCAAGTCAAGAGCCTGCACTTTATCACGCTCAGCATCCTTGATAGAAAGGACAATGATCGGTAAATTGGACTGTTCCCGTACTCGTTTGCATACCTCCAGGCCACTGATATCCGGTAAGCCAAGATCGAGGATCATAAGGTCTGGGCGATGACGCGCCACCTCATCCAATGCATCTTCGCCGGTCGAAGCAGTGAAGACCTCGAAACCATGGGCCGTAAGGCTACGCTGCAAGGCCCGCAAGATTTCAATTTCATCGTCAACAACTAGAATACGTGCACCACTTTTACTCATTATGGTCACCCTCTGCCTTCGTTATTGGTAATGTAAAATAGAAAATAGTACCACCACCTTCGCGGTTTTCTGCCCAGATACGCCCACCATGCGCCTCAACTAGACCCTTACAAACAGCGAGCCCCAGCCCCGAACCACCCAGTAATGCTTTCGTATGTGTACTTAACACACGATAGAATTTGTCGAAGATACGCTCAATATCAGCGGGCGGAATACCTGGACCACGATCAGCAATACTGATAAGCATATTTCCGTCCTTAACCTGCAAGCTGAGTTCAATAGGAGAAGAAGGAGGAGTATAACGTACAGCGTTTTCAATAAGATTAGTCAATACCTGATCCATTTGAAGGTAATCTAGTTCTACCGGCGGTAAATTATCTGGTAGATTGGTAAGCACCGTGCGCTCTTGCAAGAGAGGCTGCATATGACCTAAAACATCATGGATGAGTTCATCCACAGGATACCATTCTTTTTCAGGTTTGAGTGCCCCTCCTTCAATGCGTGACATATCGAGTAAATTGCCAACCAAGCGATTGAGCCGATCAGCTTCCCTTTCAATCGTCTGGGCAAAGCCGCGCTGCGCTTCTTCATCCCACTGGACATCTTCTTGAAGCAAGCTAGTGGCCGCAGCTTTGATCGATGAAAGTGGAGTACGCAAATCATGTGACACTGAAGAAAGCAATGCAGCACGTAGTGCATCGGTACGCTGCAAAAGTTCGATTTGTAAGCTTTCGCGATGCAGGCGGGCGCGTTCAATGATGGAGGTAGCCTGATCAAGAAAAGTCCAAAAAAAGGCCGTTGAAGGATGTGATTTTTCGCGATCTACACCCAGGCTTCTTTCAGGAGCAAAGCGACGTGCGTCATCTTCCATTAAGAGCCGTACAACTCCGACGGCTTTTGATCCTATTTTTAATGGGATCATACGGATGTAACGGCGTACAGGATGTAAAGCTGCTGTACTACGTACCACCGCACGTGGGGTATACGCATTGGATGCTTGAGAAGCAAATGAAACATTATGTAGCTCTACAGTCTGGGCTTGTTTCATTGCCCATGAGGCAGTCGCCTCTTCATCGGATGAAAGTTTTAGCAACTTGCCACTTTGGAGTACGCTTGCCTGTATCGACAACTTGCCGTGTATGTCGGGTAACAGGATAGAGCAATCGCGCACTCCCCATGGGGCAAAAACGTCAACTATAGCATATGCAACTACTCTAAGTTGGCGAGTCAGGTCTTCCTCGCTGTTGGTTGCGCGTACCAGCTCGTAAAGGATGCGGGTTTCTCGCTCACGCTGATTAGCCTGCACAGCCCGCTGGCGTAGAGCCGAGGCGAGCTGACCTGTGATAATAGCAGTTGCTAGAAAGACCAACAAAGCTAACCATTCTTCTGTCCTATTAATAGTAAATTTATAGAGGGGAGGTACCATAAAGTAGTCAAAGGAAAAGAAAGCGACCAGAGCCGAGAACACTGCGGCATAGAGGCCACGTGTACTTGCCAGAGCTAGCACAATGAGCAGGTAGGTCAAAGAAATATTAGGAATACCTGGATACAGATGAAAACTGTAGATGAGGGCAGTAATGAAAAGCGCGCCTACCGTAGCAAGTGTAGTGTCAATGAGATAATACTGCCAGCGCGGCTTTGCTGGTATCTCTAATGATGGTAAGTGTTCAACCTGGCTCATGACTATGCTCTTTTTAATAGGGTTAGCTTACAAAATAACTAACCCTAGCATAGAAGATGGAAGAATGTACTGTCAATAGCATAATTGACCGATGTTTGACGTAATGAGGAGAGCAACGCTATACTGCTGTTATGAAACGAAAACGGGTCATTCTACTATGGTTGCTTCTCCTGAGTAGTATAACTGCATGCAGCCCCGGACATTTGGGAAGCAACGAGATAGCGTTTTTGCGCAATGGGCAACTCTGGACAATTGATCCAGATGGAGCTAATACTTTTGCGGTTGTTGCTAATGCACCAGAGGTAGTGAGCTATGGCTGGTCTCCCAACCATCAATTGCTGACCTTCCGCACGCTCGATCCCGACTTTGCCAAAACAGCAGCTGGCAAGCATATTGCACGTGACCCTGTCAGCGAGTTAACTGGCGATCTGCCCGGTACACTCAATACCATTAGTATTGACGGCGGGATGCCTATTCCGATCATTTTTTCCAGCCCTGATGTACGTTTCAGTGCTGCATGGTGGAGTGCAACCGGCAACCGGCTCATCTATCGAGAAACACCTACTGCCTCAACCTCTGTTCCCCCTCCTGGCTCAGCACTCTGGTGGGTTTCGCAAAACGATCAACCAGGGGGTATTGCACGTAAATTGCTGCCCAGCACCTTTTCTATTCCCTCTATAGATGCAAGTAGCTCTATGGCTATAGAAAATTCACAAAACGGTATGTTTACGACTTCGATAGCGGGGACAGACATCCATTATCTTGTTCAGGGTCTCTTAGCTGGTCATCCTCTTATAGCTTCTCTAGAGCGTGTATTGTGGCAACCAGCGCATAAACAGCCGGACATATTGTATGCACTCCCATCCACTACGCAGCCAGATTCATTCAACGCACAATCAAAGGTACAGCTTGTACTGCGCACCATGCAGGGTAAGAGTATGACGGTTGCCACATGCACATGCACGCAATTTGCATGGTCACCTGATGGCAACGCTATTTTGTACAGTACAGGCACAAACTATAGCATTCTGAACATACAGAACAGTGACTCATTTTCGTTTACAGGTGAAAATGGAAGCGTACCTTACTGGTCACCTGACAGCCAGTTTCTCTTGCTAGACGGCTTGCATACCTTGAGGCTTATAAACAGAGCAAGTAAAGGGCAGGAAGTGTTATTGAGTGATACGAACAACTCCACGCCAGAAAAGACAGTTACGCCTGATGCTAGTACTTTACTTCAGCCCGTAGCCAATAGCTTGTGGGCTAGCGATAGTCGTCATTTCCTGTTTCTGACGAAAGGACGCCTACTCTGGCAAGGTCAGAGCTTGAGTTCTGGCCACGGACTTTATACAATAACTATTGATAATACGGGCCAAGTGCAAGGGACGCCTGCTATAGCTGATACAGGTAACGATATCCAGGCAGGCTGGACATATGAAGATCCGAACACCTCGTTTTTGTTTTAGGAAAAAGGAGATAAAGAAGATGAGCAAACTGGCACATAGTCATAATTTTCCGTCCGACGAGGATGCTATTGATGAGGATGAGTATGATGAGCTGGAGCTCTTAGAGAGGCTGGAGTCACTACGTGAGGATATGGAAGACCTGGGCGTAACGACGTTAGCCGAAGTTATTCAGCGCATTGAGGAGATGCATCGAAAGCTGGACGCGAAATAGATACTCCATAAGGACCGACGATGAAATATCGCCGACCATTATGGAGCATAGAGATTATGCACCGCCGAGATAGGCCTGACGGACAAGATCGTTAGTCAAGAGATTTTTAGCAGTATCGCTGAGTACAACTTTGCCGGTTTGGAGAACATAGCCCCGGTCGGCAAGGCTGAGAGCCATTGAGGCATTTTGCTCAACGAGGAAGACGGTTACACCTTCACCGCGAATACGAGTTATGGTGTTAAAGACAGTCTCTACGAGGATAGGAGAGAGTCCCATTGATGGTTCGTCCATGCAGACCATACGTGGGCGGGACATGAGGGCCCGTCCCATAGCTAGCATCTGCTGTTCACCACCGGACATAGTACCTGCCACCTGTTTGAGCCGCTCCTTAATGCGTGGGAAAATCTGACAGACATGCTCGATGTCTTGATTGATTTCTTTGCGATTGTCCCGACTGAATGCGCCCATCTCAAGGTTTTCGAGGACGGTCATACGTGGGAAGATACGACGGGCTTCGGGTACCAAAGCCATGCCCAATCGCACAATATCACCAGGTAGCATATGCTCGATAGATTTCCCTTCAAAGCGTATAGAACCATGGCGGGGACGCACCAGACCAAAGATGGTCTTCATAGTCGTTGTTTTGCCGGCTGCATTGGCTCCTAGTAGGCATACAATCTCGCCCTTATTCACTTCGAGCGAAACGCTATGCAGTACCTGGCTGGGACCATAAAATGTATCTACATCACTTAGTTCTAACATTACAAACCTCGTGCGAAGCTATTCACTGGGTTGTTTCATTTCATCAGATTGAGTTGTTTCATCGGTTGCCGCTTTACCGAGGTAGGCCGCGATAACTTTCTCATTGCGCCGTATCTCATCGGGCAAGCCTTCCGCAATTTTACGTCCATAGTCGAGTACCGCGATGCGATCCGACATACCCATAGTGACGGCCAGTTTATGCTCAATCAAAAGGATGGTCAGGCCCAGTTCATCACGCAGACGGCGCACATATTTTACTGCTTCGAGGGTCTCGGCTTCGTTCATACCGGCGGTCGGCTCATCAAGCAAAAGCAGTTTGGGCTTTGCAGCCAATGCACGTGCAATCTCGACGCGCCGCCGTTGTGCATACGAGAGGTTAAGAACGTACTCTTCTTGTCGGTCTACTAACTCAGAACCAAAAAAGCGGAGAAGTTCAAGTCCTCGCTCGCGTGCCTCTGCCTCTTCACGCACTACTCCTGGGGTGTGGAAGAGCGAGGTAAGGACGTTAGCTTTCAGCTGTGTATGCATCCCAACCAGTACATTCTCCAGCACAGTCATATTGTTAAAGAGACGAATATTCTGGAAAGTACGTGCGATGCCACGTACCAGCACCTGATCCGGATTCAGACCAACGAGTGAGCGGCCAGCGAGGCGAACATCGCCTGTTGTGGGGCGATAGATACCGGTGATAAGATTAAAAACGGTTGTTTTACCGGCGCCGTTGGGGCCGATTACGCTGATGATTTCTCTTGGCCAGATGTTGAGCTCAACATCCTGTACGGCGGCAAGGCCCCCAAAACGTTTACTCACTTTGTCCAACATCAGTAAAGGCTCGCCACGCCCATCTGTGCGTTCAACGCTCATAGCTACCTCCTGTCCGCGACTACTCAACGCGCACTTCAGATTCAAAGCCTGGAGATCCAGGTACTACATCCAACGAGCCCATTTCAACGTTTTCATCGGCAGCCCGGTGCAGCTCACGACGTCGTCGCGCACTCGGAATAAGTCCTTCTGGCCGGAAGATCATGATGACAACGAGAATAATACCAAAGATCAGGTTACGAATGTTGCCGAAAGTGAACCCAGGAACATAATGCACAATGGCATTTCTAATCGCAAAGAATATAGTGGATGGATCGGCAGCTAAAGTATCAAGCTGCGCGAGAATAAACTGATTGATCGCATAAACGGCAAGTGCGCCCACAATGACGCCGGGAATACTACCAATCCCTCCAATGACCACCATAGCGAGGAAAATGACGGAGTCACCGAAACTAAAGTTATCAGGTGAAACTGATCCAAGCTTGGCCGCATGATAAGCCCCTGCAACACCTGAGAAAAACGCGCCAGCACCAAAGGCAAACAATTTGGTATTAACGAGATTAACACCTGAAGACGCCGCAGCAATTTCATCTTCACGGATAGCGACCCAGGCACGGCCTAAACGCGAGTCTCGTAAGCGGACATTTGCAAAGATAACAAGCACGATCAGTGCCAGGATTAGATAGTAGTACGGAATCGAAGTAGACCAATCCGCACCAGGAAAGGCAGGCGAATAGACGCCAACAATCCCATTAGTTCCATTGGTGTATTTATCCAGTTCCAAGAAAACAATTGGGACGATCTCACCAAAGCCAAGCGTCACAATTGCCAGGTAGTCTCCACGTAAGCGCAGTGTTGGAGCGCCAAGTACTACTCCCCAAAATGCTGCTATGAGAGCTGCTCCAAGCAACATCGGCCAGAAGAACCAGGACCAAATTTGAGGATTTACAGGAATATTTGTCAACAAAGAAAATTGCGTTGAACCGAACATACCCCATGCATATGATCCTATGGCAAAGAAGGCTACGTAGCCAAGGTCCAATAGCCCTGCAAAACCAACGACAATGTTGAGGCCAAGTGCCAGAATAACATAATATCCTGCATCACCATACCCGGCTAAGCGACCATCAGTACCAGAGCCAAACAAGAACGGATCAAGTATAGGGTAAAACAGCACGAAAGCAACCAGCAGTATCAGGTAGAAACGCTGAGCTCCAGTGCTGCGTAGAGGTAGATCATTAGGCACCAAATCTCGAGCCTCTTCACTCGCACGACTAGTAGAAAGAAGCGATAGCCGACGACGCTTACTAGCAGCGTCGCCATTGCTACCATTTCCACCATTGCCGTTACTTTTAGGAGCAAGGCTACGACGTACAGCAACTCTTCCCCCCAATCGTCCCAAAAAATAGCCAGCGATAGGGAAAATAAGGGTACGGATAGCCACCCAGATCAAGAGCTGTGAAGGCAATGAGCCAGAGAAATAAAAGATCAGATCGGTAATCAACCAAACAAGCGCAAACGCAGTCGCAAACCAGAAGCCACTCGCGGTAGCGCGGCTTATTAATGTAGCCCTCTGCTCAGCATCGAGAACCTTCACATCCTCCAATGGAGGAACAGAGGCAGCACGGCGTGCCTTAAGTATACGATTGCGTATGTAGAAGTAGGAGGGCCAGACAATAGCGCATAGCGCAAGGCCAATAATGAGGCCAAAGATGATGACGAGAACGAGAGGTACCAGGGCAAAAATGAGTACATCGACCCATATCCCAAGCATACTACGGCGACCGCTATCGGCAGCTACAAGATAGCCAGCAAGCACAGTTACTGTAGCATAGAAGACAATAATAAATAGAGCGGCTTCAACAAGCGATATGGGATCGGTTGGCACATCAGCGCTCGCGCTACCAGGGGCAAGCACCGCGTTGATGATAGCCTCACCTCCCCAAAGAGTAAACACAACCACAGGTACAAGTAAGGCCACAACCCATTTAATGAGCAACCTACGAGTATCGAGTGCAGGGCGAAATAGACGGGAGCTTATCGATGTCGACATAGCTGCATCACCTCGTTTCCAATAGAGATGTTTGTTCACAATATGGTAATATGCTCATGCTCTTTACACTTTCTCAGGCGTCTGCTGTCCCAGAAGGCCCGAAGGACGAAAAACGAGGATTAAAATGAGGATGGCAAAGATAATGGCTTCGTGCCATGCATCTCCTCCATGGGGGAGACCAAAACCAGTGACATTAGAGTCTGGGATGAGAGAGGAAAGTGCCTCGATCACACCGATGAGCACTCCCCCAAGCATAGCACCAACCAGATTACCAATACCTCCAAGTACCGCTGCCGTAAAGGCAACCAAGCCAAGCTGAAAGCCGATATAGAAAATGGTACTGCCAAATTCTAAGCCGTAGATAAAACCAGCGGCTCCTGCCAGTCCAGCACCAATGAAGAAAGTGATCGCAATGATACGGTCAACATTGACGCCCATCAATGCAGCCGCTTCACGGTCCTGGGCCACAGCCCGCATAGCACGTCCGATGCGTGTACTCGTGACCATCCACTGGAGGGAGACCATCAATAGCAGTGAAACCACAATCACGAGTATATTCACACTGCTAATATTGACAGAGCCTAGAGAATAATTAATCCTGGGAAAAATTTGTGGGAACGAGACGTACGTAATACCCTTCCAGAGTTTCCCAAGATCCTCCAGGATCAACGAGACCCCAATAGCAGAGATGAGAGGAGCAAGACGCGGCGAATTTCTTAACGGACGATACGCGACACGTTCAATCACCACGCCTAGCACAGCACAGACAAGCATAGAACCGAGGCAGGCAATAATCAAGAGGCCAACTAAGGCCAATCCTGTAGGAGATGATGTACTGGTAATGCCAAATAGTCCTAAAATAGAGATGGAAACGAGTGTACCAATCATGAAGATGTCGCCGTGGGCAAAATTAATTAGCTCGATGATACCATAAACCATGGTATACCCCAAGGCAATGAGTGCGTAAATTGCCCCTGTAGTCAGTCCGACGACCAGTTCTTGTAAGAGCAGTGTCATAGCGTACGGCATTGCCTCCTTTCTCGGAAGTATACTAAAGTATATACAACATAAAAAGATCAAATAGCAAGTGAGGGAGTGGTTTTACAGGTCATCTATCTGCTAACTACTCCCCCACCTACGTTTTGAATTAGATAGTACAACTATCTAATTCAAAACGTAGGTGTGAAAAACACCATGCTACAGGCAGTGATCAAACTGTCACTGCCGTGAGGAACTTCCAGTCGGGCTTGTTATTCAGCGTGTCAAGCTTGTAGATCGTGAAGACTTTGTTATTGGTATCACCATTCTGATCAAAGGATTGGTGACCTGTGACTCCATCATAGGAGATACCCTGGACAGCATTGATGACAGCCTGACGGAAATTCTTAGCATCAGCAGCATCACCAGAGTCCTTTGGTGTATGAGCACCGTTGGCAAGTGCTGTCTTGATTGCCTGGATCAGAATATTGGCACAGTCATAGGCAGCGGCACTGTACACGTTGATGGTGGAATAGATAGCCAGGTACTTTGCCTTGAAGCTTGCTGTGGCAGGATTCTGCACAGTATCCTTGACAGCAATAGTACCATAGACTGGACCACCCGACAGACCTATGGTCGAGGCAAAATCAGGCGTAACGATGCCATCACCACCAGCAAAGGGAAGATTTGCCAGAGCAGGCACCTGCCGCATCTGCTGACGAACCAATATTCCACCGGTGGAGTCTACACCTGCGAAGTAGATCACCTCAGGATGCTTGGAAGCGATCTGGGTAAGCAAAGACACGTAGGAGGTAGTGGTACTTGGCTCGCTACTGCGTCCCAGGTAAGTGCCACCAAGAGCTTTCCATTCGTTGCTGAAGCTATCGGCAATACCGATGCCATACGTTTCAGCATCATCGATGACGTAGACGCTCTTGTAGTGGAGGGTCTTGAAGAGGTAGTCAGCACCAGCCGGCCCCTGATGGCTGTCGGTACCTGCAACACGAAAGTACGTGACCTTTCCAGTAGGACGCAGGGTAGGCACAAAATCATTTGCACCAGTACAATCTACGTTAGCTCCTCTCTGTGTGAGACAGGTGTTTGTGTTAGCAGGGCTAATTTGAACAATCGGAGCTCTGTTTGTGATGGGCATTTCAGCCTTTGCTACACTACTATTAAAGGGTCCAATGATACCAGCCACCAGAGCATCACCAATTAATGCCCGAACATTCTGCGCACCAACACTGGGATCATGAGAACCACTCGGACCTACGTCATCTTTAGGGACAAACTCGATAGTATAGCCAGGAATGGTGTGATTCTTGTTTGCCTCATCAACGGCCAAGTGTGCGCCATTCTCAGCCGGTTTTCCATTACTCGTGTCTTTACCTGACGTAGGAAAATCAGTGGCAATCTTGATAATCGTAGAGCCTGTAGTAGCAGTACCAGGGTTGCTACCAGTAGTACCTGAACCACAAGCGACAAGAATTGCTAACAAGAGCGGGATACTCAAGGTTAGCGAAAAGATACGTGACAAACTTCTCCGCATATGTAGCTAGCCTCCTTCAGTAATACCAAATACAAAAACTATGAATCTTTTCGAGGGTCCAACTCAACTTGATGAGTGCAATTCACTACGAACTTGTACATCCCTCTTACGGTAATACGTCGAATTCTTCGCAAATCTCACCAATGTTTTATTGCTCAGCTCGGAAATAACTATTAGGCACTCACGTGCCTTCGTTCCTGCTCTCGCGGGAATTTGATAAGCTGATTATACCTATCAGTCTAGAGGCTGTCAATAGAAATAGACGAATTAAGCGGGAAAACGCTGGCAAAAACGTTCAAAGGCTGCCTGAACCTGTCGCCGTGTTTCCTCTAAAGAGCCGCTATTATCAATCACTTCATCGACCAGTGCAAGTTTTGGGGCGATAGGAGGTTGAGCATGAATACGCGCCCACGCCTCTTCTTCACTCAAGGCATTACGAGTGATCAAGCGTGCAAGTTCCTGCTCTTCAGAGCAAATGACCAACCATTTGCTCTGGCAGAATTTACCAGAGTCGCTCTCCAACAATTTCACAGCGTCAATCACAGCAATGCCACTAGGGCCAACTTGAGCCAACTCGCTGATAAGTGCAACGCCGACCGCTGGGTGAACGATGGCCTCCAAACGACGCATGGCTTCAGCGTCCTGAAAGACGATGGAGCCTAAAGCTTTCCGATCAACACTGCCATCGGAAGCTATAACACTTGAACCAAAAACTTTAGCTAGCTGTATAGCAATGGGTTGACCACTTTGGTAGAGCTTGTGTACCACTGCATCAGCGTCAATGTAGCGTTTAACTCCCAGTTCAAGCAGCATGCTCCCAACAGCAGTTTTCCCAGAGGCAATGTTACCGGTGATACCAAGAATGCGCAGCATATATTTTTCACTCCGGATAAAAGGCTTTGTGTGAGTATATCATTCATGGATCGTGCCTGTCCAAAAGTACTTATAGCTGGCTATTTTTATCACAACCGCTCTTGTGTGTCGTACAATAGCACATTATTTACTAGTGCGTTAGACAATAAGGAGCGAGGATATGGGCAGACGCCTGGGTATTATTGTGGGGATCAATTCTTATCAGGACACTGCCTTCCAGCCACTGCAATACGCTGAGACCGATGCGCGGGCGCTGGCACAGTGGCTGGTCAACGCCAAAGGTGGTAATTGGATACCCTCAGATGTACAAATGGTCCACGGTACACACGCCACGCGTGAACTGGTCGAGTCGATGATCACGCAAATGTGTGTACACATGGCGCAACCAGATGATCTGGTTTTTGTCTATTTTGCCGGGCATACATTCTTGGATGAACGCAGCGGTGAAGGATATTTAGCGTTTGCCAATACCTACTATCAGCAGCCAACGACGGGCCTGCATTTCCCATCGTTGGCGCAGCAGGCAATGGGACAAAGCCGGGCCTCTACCATAGTGTTTCTACTAGATTGCTTTCAAACTGGCCGTGGATGGAGCATGTCCCGTTCGTCTCCTTATGATATGAAGCCATTTTTCGGACCAAGCGTGCTTTCAGCCGTGCAGCAAACCAGTGGGCGCATACTCTTAGGTTCCTGCCGAGGCAACGAGTTTGCCCCTGAGATAGGAGAAAAAAAACTGGGCGTCTTCGCCTATCATACCATCGTCGGTTTAGGTGGACCAGCCAGCGACCCCAACACGCACCAGATCACATTACAACGTTTGCAGGTCTACCTCTTTAAGACAGTAGGCGAACAACAGCGTCCACAATTATTTGGGCAAGCACATAATGCGGTAGTGTTAGTTGGTGAAATGCCATCACTGAACACTTCACAGCCAAGCGGCCCATTACCACCACAAAGAAACACTCCGCCATCTTCTGTCCAAAGTAGGCCATTGCCATCAGCCGGACAAGTATTTTCTACCACCACTGGTTCATCAATAGCTCAGCAAGCACCCTCTGTTACTGCAACCGCACAGATGTCACCTACCACTTCAGGCCAACTCGCACTTTCGGTCAACGAGCAACAATGCGAGATGCTTTTGCGCCAGGCACGCCACCTAGTGCAAATGCAAAACCCTGGTGAAGCCTTCAATCTGGCGGAAAAAGTCTTGCAAATCTCCCCCACAAATACTTCAGCACTCATTCTTAAAGGACAACTCTTGGGAAGCGTGGGCCGGTTTTCAGAGGCTCAGCTTGCCATTGACCAGGTACTTCAGATCGAGCCCAACAACGCATTAGCATGGAGCATGCGTGCAGCAGTACTGACAAATACCGGCCACTACCAGTCAGCCATGCAAGCAGTCGAACACTCGCTAGAGCTTAATCCAAACAACCCTGAAACACATGCCATTAAAACAAGTATTACGAGTCAAATGGCTATAACACAACAGCAAGAAGATAGTCGGGAAGCAGCACCAACGCAAAAACGAGGAGGACCAGCTTCTTTCTTCATTGGATCGGGTATCGCGTTCGTGGGCTTGATTTTGGGAGCAGCAGGTTCAGCCCTGCTTATCCTCCAGCCCAACCTACCGGTGGCTATCGCCTTTGGCCTACAAAGTACAGGCTTGGCACTCTTATGTGTGAATGCTGCTCGTGGCTCTTTTGTACATGGTTTTGGACGGTTCTTTCTGACGCTGTTCATGAGTGTATTGACGGCTGCCATTCTGGGAGGGGTGTATGTGCTTGGTCAGGGACGTCTGACGCTGATGGTGAAGGCTAATCCTCCAACGTTAATTCCGGTGCTGTTCCTGGGATTATGGCTGGTGGTAGCGGCGGCAGTTCCGTTTTTGCTGGCATTGATCGGGTTGATTGCAGGTCTGATAGTGAAGAGAGTGCAAAAAAAGTAGGGACGTGATTGCTCACGTCCAAGGGGGAGTGGGGGGCCGAACGACAGCCTCACCCGGCCGCCCCTTGGACGCGAGCAATCACGTCCGTACCGCTAAGTCTCGGCTTCGGCCAGACGCTCCCATTCTTCTAACAATTCATCGACACGGGCTTTGCTTTGTTCATAGTCGGTAGTAAGTTGGGTCAGCCGGGCTGCATCGGCATTGAGGGCAGCTTCGAAGAGAGCAGCCTCAACAGCTTTGACCTGCGCTTCGGCTTTTTCGATGTCCCGTTCGACGTCTTCAACAGTGCGCTCTTTGATTTTACTCGCTTTTTTACTGTTGGACCTGGCAGAAACGGGAGCAGGCTTGGGCAAAGTCACCTGTACCTCGTCACTATTGGTAGGGCGAGTAGGAATATCAAGAACGATGGGACGTTTGTGAGTGCAGTATTCGGTGTAGTTGCCTATATAGGGAATAAGGATACCATCCTCGATGACCCAGACGTTGGTAGCAAGCCTATCAATGAAGTAACGGTCATGTGAGACAAAGAGCAAGGTGCCTTCAAATTCGCCAAGCACTTCTTCAAGGAACTGGCGTGATTGTAGGTCAAGATGATTCGTTGGCTCGTCTAAGATGAGTAGATTGGAGCCTTGCAGAGTGAGCTTCGCCAGAGCAACGCGGCTGCGTTCACCACCACTGAGAGAGCCAATGGCTTTGAAAACATCGTCACCGGAGAAGAGAAAACGACCGAGAAATGTACGCGCCCCTTCTTCGCTCAGGACGCTCACCTGGCGAATTTCGTCAATAATGCTGCGTTCGGCGTTGAGGCCAGTATGGGTCTGTGAATAGTAGCCCACGCGTACATTGTGCCCAAGCTGCACCTGACCACTGAGCGGAGGGAGTTCACCAATAATAGTGCGTAACAACGTTGTTTTGCCTGAACCATTGGGGCCAAGCAGGCCAACACGCTCTCCCCGCAGCAGCTCCAAGTCGGCAACGCGCACCAGTTCGGTATGCTCTTTCGTAGGGTTGCGATAGCCCACAATAAGTTTCTGCGTTGAGATCACCACGAGACCGCTATCCACGATAGGACTAAACTCAAAGTGCATCGCCTGGAAGTCCTGGGGACGCTCGACCCGTTCCAGGCGATCCAGTAGTTTTTGACGACCGCGTGCCTCGCGGCTGCGTTGACCTGCTTTATAGCGACGAATAAACTCCTCTGTATGAGCTATATGGGCCTGTTGTGCTTCGTATTCCCGTAGACGACGCTCCATGCGCTCTTCACGCAGGTGCAGATATCGAGTGTAGTTGCCGGGATATTCTTCAATGCGTCCAAAGGCCATCTCGATAGTGCGCGAGACGATCTTATCAAGGAAGTAGCGGTCATGGGCGACTACGACCATAGCTCCCTTCCAGTTCGTCAGGTAGGTCTCTAACCATTCCAGAGCAGCCAGATCAAGATGGTTCGTTGGCTCATCCATCAACAGCAGATCAGGTTCTTGCAAGAGCAGCCTGCCCAGAGCGGCACGGGTCTGCTGACCGCCACTCAATTGCATAATCGGTGAGTTTTGCTGCTCGGAAGTGAAGCCTAGACCATCAAGAACTTGATCGACACGGTTCTCATAGGTATAGCCGTCCGCGTGTTCAAGACGGTGCTGAAGTTCAGCATAGCGTTGCAACAACTGCTCATGCAGGGCCGGATTCGCTGTTCCTGCTGCCGTAGCCAGTTCCTGGGCCAGTTCGCTAAGTTCCTGTTCCCAACTGCGCACTTCAGCAAAGACGGTGAGCATTGCATCTCGTAAAGTATTCTGTGGATGAAAATCGGTTGCCTGCGTAAGATAACCAATGCGGATGTTGCGTGCAACGGCAACAGTCCCCTCATCTGGTTCTTCATACCCTGCAAGGATGTTTAATAAAGTCGATTTACCCGCACCATTGGGACCAATCAGGCCAATACGATCATTTTCATGAATTTGAAAGCTGACGTTGTCGAAGATGCGTTCCGCCCCAAAAGATTTAGCGATCTGGATTACATTGACTATTGGCATATGTATTCATTCACCTGTGTATTAGTTATGTCTAGTATATAGTAATATGCATATGCTCAGGGTACCATACTCAGAGGTTTGACGCAAGATGGTGGAAGGAGTTACCTAACTTTCAAAATGAGTCTCATTCCTCCCCTTGCTCACAAAATTGCTCATAGAGTGCTTGTAGCACATCTCGTTTCTCTTGAAGGGTCAAGTGCGCTATCAGATTGAGGCAGGTAGGTTCACGGGAGAAGCCCGCGGTCGCCTCGACTTCCCTTTGCAGCATATCCAACTGCGTTCTCATCTGGGCTAAGATGCTTTGGAAGAAGAGGACCGTCTCTTCACTGAGCGTACCGCTTCTGCCCAGTTCGAGCCAGATAGCCCGAAGGACACATTGGAGTGTGTGCGTATTGGCTGCGAGCTGTTTGTCGTGTTCATCGAGACGTTTCGTATTCACCTCTCCGCCTCCTCTATAGGGGATCTGGTAGACTTCTGTGGAAGCCCTCGCGGAAGAGTAGAGCTCGACGTAAGGGGACAGAAACAAAGACCGAGGCAGGGAATCTCACCACCTCCATCCGAAAAAGGCTCCTCAGAGAAAAAACGCTCGGGCAAGAAGTGCCGAGCATGAGTGATTCCAGCACTTTTCTCTCCCTGCTGAATATATCGAAGAAGCTCACTGTACATAACACTACAAAGCGACAGTAGGAAAAATGGTGATGTGCAAACACTTGTATACCTGTTTCCTTACCTGCATTTCATATGATGAGATAAGAAAAAGTGACAAACTTTGCAGCTTGTCACTTTTTCTTATCTCATCATGAAGAGGTATATTTCAGTTCGCCAGCACGGATGGGTACATTGAGACGGTTTTCGAGAGGGGCTAGGGGACATGTCCAATGGGAGTTGTAGGCACACGAGGGGTTGTAAGCGTAGTTGAAATCGAGTATGATGCGCCGCCAGTGCTGTTCACCAGAGACGAGCAGGAAATCGCTACCCTTGATAGTATCGAAGAGATAGCGACCACCGCCATAGCTTTCTGCCGGGCAGGTAGTATCACGGAAAGGCAAGAAGAGACCACCACCATAGATATCTAGCCAGTAGAAAGATAGGGAGACAGATTGGCCTTCGACCGTAAAGTGGAGACGACCAACCGTGGTCATAGGCATGGTTTCGTGTGCATTCATGAGTACTTCTTGGGTGGTTGGTTCGATGTTTGTGTCAACCTCTGCGATTACACAAAGAGCCGGATTGTAGGGAAAATAGGGTAAGCCTTGAAAGGTGCGTTGTTGTTCGGCGTCGAGCGCAGATTGAGGATGGGTGGCAAAGAGTTGCTCGCGTGCTTGGCGAAATTGTTGCCAGACGGTCAGTGGATCTACCCCGTCCAGCAAAGCTTGCGCTCGTGCGCGGTACATTGCGGCAACCCAGCAGCGATAGTCATAGAGTGCGAGGTAGTCTGACATAGAAACTCTGCCTTTCAAAACGTAGTAAAATGTCTTTACCACAATTCTAATTGCTGCATTTGGACAGGACAGGAAGCCCCCGTGACTTCTACGCTGTTTCTGTCCTCATGCAGCACACCGCACGAAACTTCCGTGTGTGGCCCGAGCCGGGCAAGATACCGATCAAGAATGTTATGAGCCGAGTTTTCATCTCGGTCCATGACCATTGCGCAGGTGCCACAACAATACGTCCTCTTGTAGAGCGGCATGGGTTGCAGAGACCCACAACCACTACACATTTTGGACGTGTTTGTTTCATCTAAGAAGTGGAGGTCTTTCCCGTACAACTGGCATTTGTAGATGAGCATCTGGATGAAGCTATACAAACCCCAATCGTTGTAGACGGCTCGGTTCAGGCTCTTGTTGCGTTCCTGATGTTCTTTCATCACCATTTGTCGCTGGGAAAGGTCTCCGACCACCACAGTTCTCTCAACCAGTTTGTGGCCTATCAAGTGGGATGCCTTGTGCAGGCTGTCTTTTTGTTTGTTGCGCTTCTTCTCGGAAACGCGCTTGTAGACTTTGGATAAGTGGATATACCGCTTAGATTTCTTCTTACACTTATCCCGCTTTGAGCGGATCTTGTCGAGTTGTTTGTTGTACCAGCGATGACCTTTGAAGCCCCCAATGGTATAGACGCGGCCTTGTTCATTGACGCCTGTAGCGAGCCGCTTGATCCCCAGGTCAAAGGCCACCACTTGCCCCTCTTCTTGCAACTTCTCGGCTTCCCGATAGACAAAAGAGGCAAAGTAGTTGCCACGTGCATCTCGGGATATTGCTACCTCTCGAAAGTCATCAGGGGGGACTTCAGTCAAGGTGGCAACGACGTTTGGATACTTCTTCTTTTTGCCCTTGCCCCCAGTTGGCAGCAGAAGCGTCTTGCCTCTGACTTTGAGGTACATGGCCGGATAGCAGAGCGTGAAGAAGCCATGGCGTGATCGCACTCGTGGGAAGCCTGGTTTCTCTGCTCCTTCTTCCAATCTCCGAAAAAAGGCGTCCATGGCGGCTTTGAGGCGATAGAAGACATCAGCCAGCACTTTGCCATAGACCTGCTCTAACTCGGGATCATACTGTTTGCTTTGCTGAAGTGACCGCTTAGCTTGGGCAAAGTTCCACTTTTCCCCCTCACGCAAGCGCATCACCCACCAGTTGTACAAAGCACGGCATTTGCCTTGCATGAACTCAAGAGTGGCCGCATCTTCATCAGAAACGTCAATCCTGATTTTCTTGGCGAGCAGCATGAGGCTTGTTCTCTCCTCTCTGTTGGACTCGTTGCCATTCCTCGTTTGCCATGCGTTCGAGAGCTTCAACCAGGCTTTCACCGGTAAAGGCCGCAATCTTGCGGAGGGTTCGGTGGGTGTGCTTCCAGATGCGAAGCACTTGATATTTTTCTGGTTCCATGTATGAATTATATGAAATTTCATATATTTTGTCAAGAGGAAGAGAAAAGGTATGCTTTTTTCATCTGTTTGCATACATTGGATGCCTATGCACAACCACTGTTGCTACTCTCCTTTTCTTGTGCCTCAGATTGAGCGTGATCAGCTTCTTGTTGCGGGACTGGAGGGCCCACCAGAGCGACGTTCCCGTTCGCCTATCCACGTAGCGCCAGGTCCGTAGCGGATCGCCCTCGCCCGAGGTCTCGATCTTAATGACCTCTGCCCCGAACTCAGCCATGAGCCTCGTGGCGAAAGGTCCGGCGATGAGGCTCCCCAACTCGAGGACGCGTAGCCCTTCCAGTGGCCGTTCCGTATGGTCGATATCCCTCGGCCCTGGCGAATTTGGAACGCGTGTCATGTATTCCTCCTCTTCGTGTACCATGTACAGCACGTGTACTGGGCGGATAAGGTTGCCGCCTCACAAAAGCAACTCTTAGCTATTTTTCAGAACATGCTCGTGAACAAGCTCACATACTGTCTCCAACTTTTCGATATGAGGTGAATGACCACAATCAGCAAGCAGAACTTCGCGACACTGTCCACCATTTGCTTTGTAGGCATCGAGGACGGCGCGAATTTGCAATTTCATGGGTTGAGGTGGGTAGACCTCGGCACCGGGCCAGCCAGGAACAAATCCCAATTGGCCTAAGAAGCCAAAGTCGAAGAGGGAGGTATCGGAGACAATCTGATCATCCTCGCCATGGACCCAGAGAACAGACGGTTGGGGATGTATCTTAGCAAAATTGGCTTGATTCATGTATTTGGGCGAAAGGGCATTGTTTTGTCCTTGCTTTCCTGGAGAAACGTTGGGCCAGTTCGCAGATGGAGTAAGGTCGCCAGGATAATTGCCGGGGCCTACTTTGGTTGAGAGCAGGGATGTAACATATATTTCTTCGCGGTCAGGTGCAGCCCGGAAAGGAGGTTTGAAATAGAAGGTATTCATGACGGTACGCGGTGAGAACTGTTCACTACCGCGATCTCCCTCAGCGATGCGTTTGACAAACTCTGGATTAGCCGTGCCGCCACCACTGCCTGCGGCATCAGGCCAGACCAAGCTCCCGTCAGCACCTTTTGATCCGCCAAAGCCAAAAGGTGAACTGGGTGACTCCAAGGTCAAAGAGCGCAAGGTGCCAGGATAATCGATAGCGTATTGCATGGCCACATTCGCTCCTAATGACCAGCCGAGCAGGTGAAAAGCCATCAGGTTCATGGCTCCGGCAAACGAGTCCAGATCATCGGCAAAGTCGCTCAAGCCACGTGTGGCGTCTACGGGTAATGTGTCGGTATCACCAAAGCCGCGCATATCGGGAGCATAGACAGTATATTTACCGGTGGCAGCTAAGGCAAGCATGAAGTCCTGAAAGAAGAGCGACGATGCACAATTGCCATGGATGAGAACGATGGGGGCGTCACCGCTTCCTACCTCAAGATAGGCTATGGTTAGTCGTGGGGTTTTGATAGTGTGCTGAGTGATGCCGGGAAGTAAGTTTGTTGTGCTCATAAGAATAGACCTCCTGTTGATATTGTCCAGATTAGTATATCACTTTTGATTAGGAGAGCAAGATAGAAACGTGATTACCTGAGAGAAGAAACAGCCGTAGTGGGTACCCGCTACGGCTGTTTCTTCTCTCATACAACTACCTTTCAACAAATCCGCTCAGGAGTCCCCCGTCTGATCTGCGCGGGGGAGGAATGAGCGTTCCTTTCGGGGCGTGATGGGTGTGGGGGTACAAATCTTCACGCGCATCTGTCTCTTGACAGAATGCGTGAATATCTGGTAGACTTGTTCGATGAAACAGATGCTCACAGCCAAGCTCAAACTGAAGACCACGCTCGAACAATTCAAGGCATTGCGCCAAACGCAACTGGCATATCGCGATGCCTTGAACTCTGTGAGCCAATACGCCTTTGAGCATGGCAAAACAAGCAGTGGACGTGCCTTGCAGAAAGGCTGCTACGATGACATCCGCTTGAAGTTTGGTTTGCCAGCACAGATGGCCTGTAACGTTCCTCGTCAGGTGGGTGCGACCTACAAAGGGTTGTGGACGAAGGTGAAGCAGAACGCTCTTGCACGCCAAGCTGGCTTGACCAAGAAGCGTTACAAGGGATTGGACAAACCTCCCAAGTATGTTTCTCCCACCCTGACCTACAACTACCAGCGAGACTACAGTTTCAAAACAGAACAACGAGTGAGCATCCTTGCTCTTGATGGACGCGTGGTGGTTCCCTATACGGGCTCTAACAAGCACGTGGCCCTCATCGGCGAAGGAGCGTCCATCGGGGCTGCCAAACTGTGGTATGACAAGCCCCGTAAGCAGTTCTACCTGTTGGTTTCTTTGGAAATTGAGAGAGCCTCGCCCGCACCTCTCACCCAGACAGGGATAGCTGGTGTGGATGTCGGCATTCGCTACCTGGCTGTCAGCAGCACCACACGTGGAGAGCCATCCTTCCATTCTGGCAAATCCATTGTTCCTCAAGCCAACCATTACGCGAGACGGAGAAAGCGTCTTCAGAAAAAAGGCACTCGCGCCGCGACCCGTCGCCTGGTGGCGATCAGCGGACGAGAGAGACGGTTGAAGCAAGACGCCAATCATGTGGTCTCCAAACGCATCGTGACTCGACACCCACATAGTCTTATCGGATTGGAAAATCTGACCGATATCCGCGAGCGTTTGATCCGCAAGAAAGGTAAGAAGGCTTCATCGAAACAGCGCAAAGCCAATGCGGCCTACTCTAAGTGGTCGTTTGCCGAACTGCAATCCATGATCGCCTACAAAGCCCTTTCGTATGGGTCGATGGCCGTCAAGGTGGATGCCCACTACACGAGCAAGGCTTGCCCCAGATGTGGACATACTTGTGATGAAAACCGCCCTCGCAAAGGTCTGTTGTTTGTCTGTCAGAACTGCCAGTATACGCTCCATGCCGACCTGGTGGGTGCCAGGAATATCACGATGCGAACGTTGCTCATCCGGCAAGACTGGGTGAGCACGGGCTGTTTGTCAGTCAGCCCTGATGTGTCAAGCCACGAAGCCAAAGCCGCACGTCTGCAAAGATATGCGGAACTGCGGTGGAGCTGAGACACAAGCCCCCGTGCTTCAGCCGGGGGTGACTGACGGATTGTCCCACTGGCGACCATCACGCTGGATGAGTTCGTCGGCTTCAGGTGGCCCCCAGGTAGCGGCCTTGTAAGGGTAGACAGTATCGGGGGATATGGTTTTCCAGGCATTGGTGATGCCGTCGATAATGCGCCAGGAGGCTTCAACCTCGTCGCGGCGGATGAAAAGAGTCTGATCTCCAACCATACAATCGGCAAGCAGGCGTTCATAGGCATCGGGTACTTCGATGCCAAAGGCCGTCTGATAGCTGAAATTCATGTCAACGTCGCTGAGATGACGGGCAGCACCTGGTACTTTGGCAGCGAACTTGAGGGATATCCCTTCATCGGGCTGAATACGGATAGTAAGACGATTAGGTACAAGTCCTTTCGTTTCATTGGGTTTGTAGAGCATGTGCGGCACACGTTTGAACTGGATGGTGGCTTCAGTACTGCGTGAGGGCAGGGTTTTACCGGTGCGGATATAGAAAGGGACATCGGCCCACCGCCAGTTTTCGATGAAGAGTTTGAGAGCAACATAGGTTTCGGTAGTGGAATTGGGAACGACACCTTTTTCTTCTTTATAGCCTTCTTGTTGTTGAGTGCCGACCACACCTGCGGTATATTGACCACGCACAACGTTCTTTTCCACATCTTCCTGAGTGAAGGGACGAATGGCACGTAGAACTTTGACCTTTTCGTCACGAATGGCATCGGCATCGAAAGCCACAGGAGCTTCCATAGCCGTCAGACAAAGAATCTGCATGATGTGATTTTGGACCATGTCACGCAGTGCACCGGACTCTTCGTAATACTCGGCGCGGGAGCCAATGCCGAGACTTTCAGCCACAAGTATCTGTACATGATCGATATATTTCTGGTTCCAGAGGGGTTCAAAGATACCGTTGGCAAAACGGAAGGCTAACAAGTTTTGCACAGTTTCTTTGCCCATATAGTGGTCAATACGGTAGATCTGATTTTCACGAAAGACGCGGGAGATTTCACGATTGAGTTTTTGGGCTGAGGCAAGGTCACGTCCAAAGGGTTTTTCGATGATGAGGCGCGTCCAGGATTCCTCGACACCATTCGCCTGAGAGGGGCGAGCCAGACCAGAGCCACCGAGTTGATAGATGATCTCTGAATCGGAGGTTGGCGGGGTCGCGAGGTAAAAGATGCGGTTTCCCTGTGTGCCACGCTCCTGATCAAGCTTATCAAGCAGATCGGAGAGTTTGCCGTAGCCTTCGCGATCATTGAAGTCCGACTGGCAGTAGAACATACATTGCGCGAAAGCTTCTTGTGCCTTCTCATCTAATTTGTCGTCTTCAGGCATATATTTAGTAATGGAGTCGAGAGCCATAGTCCGCCATTGTTGATTGGTGAGAGGACGACGAGCAAAGGCGACAATTGAAAAGCCTTGTGGTAAAGGGTGATCGTGAAAAAGGTGAGCCAGCGTTGGTAACAATTTGCGCTGAGCCAGATCGCCGGTTGCACCAAAAATAACCACAGTGCATGGCTCGGGATGTTGTCCATCTTGCCAGATAGTGTGTTGTTTAAGGGCAACCGAGGGATGAACTTGTTGTGTCATAACAACTTATCTCCTTAACAGGTTGTTGTAAGTCTCTCCACAAATTATAGCATGTAAGACTATCACATTATTATGTGGTTTGTTTGTGACGATACGAAAAGGATTTCATACCAGATTACTCACCTGCACGTAATCCATCAGTACGCAGTCCTCGTATAGTTGCCAGTAGCTCAGCGATACCTTACAATACAATACGTAACTATCCCTGATCAAAATAGTATCAAAGGAGCAATCACGAGGAGGACAATATGGCAAAGTATGATATGACGATTATCGGCGGTGGTTCTGGCGGGCTGACGGCGGCGCGCATAGCAATGGCTCTGGGGGCGAGTGTTTTGCTGGTCGACAAGGAACGTCTAGGGGGAGACTGCTTAAACTATGGATGTGTGCCTAGCAAAAGTTTGATCCATGTGGCACGGGTAGTACAGCAGGCAAAAGAGGCAGCGAAGTTGGGACTCACCCCTGCCGAATTGCAAGTAAATATGGGCAAGGTTTCTGACTATATTCAAGGGGTGATTCGGCGTGTAGCAGAGGCAGAGAAGGTATATACCGAAGGCGTAACGGTGAAATTTGGACAGGTATCATTTAAATCGCCTACGGAACTGGTGTTGAATGGTGAGACGTTTACGAGCCGTAATACATTGTTGGCGACCGGTTCACGCCCGATAAAGCCCAAGGTGGAAGGACTGGAGGAGATGGGGTATCTGACAAATGAAGATGTGTTTGATCTGACGAATCTGCCAGCCTCTCTCGTGATAGTGGGTGGTGGCCCAATTGGTGTAGAACTGGGTCAGGCGTTTGAGCGTTTGGGCGCGAAGGTGACGATCATCCAAGGGCCAGAACGTATTCTTCCCAGGGAAGAGCCAGAAGTTTCAGAGACAGTGGCGAAAGTGCTGGGATCCGAAGGCATCACGATTGTGACCGGAGCACGTTTTGTAAAGGCAGGCCGCAATGGCACTAAGAAAGTGGTAACGGCGAAGCGAGGTGAACAGACCCTGACATTTGAAGCTGATGAGATCATACTGGCACTGGGACGCCAGCCCAACGTAGAGGGATTAAATTTGGAGGCGGCTGGCATCAAGTACGATAACAAAGCGATCAAGGTGGATGATGCCTTGCAGACGTCGGCCTCGAATGTGCTGGCGATTGGAGATGTGATTGGGGGCTACCTCTTTACCCATGTGGCCGCGTATCAAGCAGGAGTAGCAGTACGCAATGCGCTGGTACCCGTTGGGAAAAAGAAGGTTGATTATCGTGTGGTGCCATGGTGTACGTTTACCGATCCCGAAGCAGCGCGGGTGGGTTTGACGCCAGATGAGGCGGAGAAACAGTATAAAAAGGTACGTATTGTCAAGTTTCCGTGGGCCGATATTGATCGAGCACAGGCCGAGGGAGAGACTACGGGCTTTATCAAGCTCGTACTGGCAGGAAAGAAAGATGAGCTTGTAGGAGCGCATATGGTGGGAGCTCGTGCCGGTGAAATGCTGGGAGAGATGGCATTGGCAATGCAGAATAATTTAACGATCAATGATATCCTGAATACAATCCATGCCTATCCAACCATGAATACCGGTATTCAGCAAACGGTCTTTGAGGCATACCTGGAAGGCGAGGCGGCGTCAAACAATCGGAAGATTGTACGAACAGTACTGAGCTTGCGGGGATAGAAAGTTAATCCAAAAAGCTGGTGGCTTGCACCTTCTGACGTGAGTGTAAGCCACCAGCTTTTTGGATTTAAGCGGTCTTCTTTTTCTCTTCTTTTTTATCCTGATCTTTGTTTTGTACGGCCTTTTTCTGTGGAACACCGGCTGTGATCAAGCGTGCCGAGGAACGAATATATGAGAAGATGGCGACAAGAACTATACCGATAAGGAGAGGGGCGAAGAGCGCAAAACCCATTTGGAGTGTAAGAGGAATATGGATAAATGAGAGTATAGCAAGTTGGGCTATAGGTAGGAGCAGCAAGAAGAAGGTAGTCATGAGGGTCAGCGTCAGAGTATATTGGAGCTGTAGACGATCCTCTACGATACGTTTACGTAGTTCTGCCTGTTCGCGTGAGCTAGCCTGAAGGGTGTGCAGGTTTTGACGTTCAAGAGCAATTTGCTCTCGCTCCTTGGCGAGTTCTTGTTCCATTTTGGCGGCTTTGCGTTGTGCCTGCCTCATCAGATAGAGTGCTTCAGCAGTATGTTTATCCTGAATCTGTCGAACCTGGAGTTCGACGGTTTTCAAGGCATCTTTGAGTGAGCCAGTCTTACCAATTGGCGCGAAGTCGACAGTACGGGCAGCATCTTCGACCATACGCTGGGCCTCTTCCTCGACCTGACTTTGGAAGGAGTGGTACAGGCTCTGATAGCGATACTCCAACTGATGATATGCTTCCTGCAAACGCTCCTGCTCTGCCTCTAATACCCCTATACGCTCGCGATATTGCTCAGCCTCCTGTGCCTGATCTTGGTTTAGCTGACCTGCAATGTTTCCCTCATCTCTGCCAACCTCAGCTAAGAGCCAGCGTAGACGTTTATTTTCTTCGCGAAGTTGAATCAACTGTCGCCAGGCGATTCTGTTGTTAAGAGTCTCAGCCTGCACTTGTGGCAGCGTATCAGTTTGTTTTTGCTGTAAAAGATTGTGCCTTTTTTCATTGACAGCCTCACGTCGATTAAAGGGACGGGAGATACGTTCAATTGATCCAGTATTCTGAGTTGTCTCGTCTGTGGATTGCATACCAAGCTCCTTGCATGGCTATCTCGCGCAATTAGCGTCTGAAGGCAGTGATTCCTGCACAGGAAATATTTCGCTCTCAATGCTATTATGCACGAGATAGATACAAATATGCAAGTGTTTTATCGCGAGGAACTCCCATAGAATTAGATATTAGTCTGCTCGGTAGTAGGAACACGCCAATAGCGACGTCGGGCTAGATCATCGCCAGGCTGGTTAGCACTGCTAGCAACCAGACCAGCATGCTGGAGATGCTTTAATGCTTCCAGTAGCACGCTTGGACGCAAATGAGCCGGATTGACCTGCCAGTGCAACATAATTTTTTGCAGGTCCATAAGCGTCACCCCATTCTGATCTGGTAGAGCTGATAAAACCATATCTGCCAGTTGCCGACGTATCTTACGACGAACCGACTGTTCAGGCGTCTCCATATACAATGCACCACTATTGGGATCAGCCGAGAAATAGATCTCGAAGCGACACTCTGCCGACCCCCGCTTCATACATGTCCGTTCTATGATCTGTACCTTTTCTCCATAACGTTCGGCAGCCCCTTCAATAGCTCCATAGAGAACTGGACAGAGCTGGCGGTGATTATTATAGATTAATACCAGACCGTTTGCATAGGTAGAAAGAGCTTCATAACCGAAAACAGGCGGCGTTAAACCGTCAGTACGGCGCATCTGGGCATGAGCCTTACGCATCAACAACAGCAAATCATACCCGCTATGAACCTGAGTCAACAGATAGGAACACAAATGACTGGTCAGTCCATTGATCATAAAATAATGACCATACTCACGCAAAAGCGTATCAACTGGAAAGTGGGCTAATTGACTGGCCGCACCTACCCCAGCCAACAAGACCGCATCATCATAAACACGACTAACAAGGGGTGCAGTAGCTGGTGTTTCACCAATCGCCTCCCGATAAGCGTGAAGGAAGGAACTACCGAACCGCTCAGTCAAATACTTTTCCCATGTAACAAAAATCAAACCATGCATTGTGCCACACTCCCTCAAAACCAATTACCAAACATCATCAACCTTTTTATGTTCCGGTTCCATGACCTCCCCTAGTATATCCTATCTATTCACACATTTCTATATATATTCAGGTAAATGTAGCACTTTTGGACAACAAATGTAACATCAATATATATTCAAATGAACATGATGATGTAAATTAAGGCCGTTGTCTAAATTTGGAAACACACAAAGTCCAATAGTCCTCAGGACACCAACGGATTGTGATGGTTTTGTGATATCGGGCAAGCATTTTGTGACACGATTGTGATATCTCTGTGCTACATTCTGCTTTTGAGTGAAGTAAGTTGCTTGTCCAAACGACAAGCAACTATTTTTGCTAATGAAGGATCATCTCTCCTGGATATGCGCTCTCGCTGCCACAAGCAGCTATATGTGTGAAGAAATCCTCTTCGCTCACTTGGTGAAAGCGATGCGCTTCAAATGAAGTATGAGCAGGCTTGATACCCAAACTTAAGCATCCAGCTAATGAGAAAGGAGGCCAACCTTAATGGGTAACAGTCATTTTTGGGTAGGAAGCCGGGTACGTATTACGAGCTATACACCCTTCCGCGGGCTCAAAGGAACGGTTCGAAAAATCAATACCATCGATGTCGATCAAGAAGAGCCTTTTTGTTTCTATCTGATTGCCCTGGAAGGGGCTATGGTTGTAGAACCCATTTGGTTTGAACACGATGAGGTCGAGTTCATTGGTTCACCTCCGCCTGCTCTTCAGCAGCGGACTGAACTCGTAAGCGTCGGTTCTTAACACTAGTCAGTAGTGGGTACCGGGAGTCTATAAGGGGGTTGCAGCCAACCCTCTTATTTTGCAGGCATTTGACTGGCACCCTATGCTCGTATCGGCTCACTGTGTTCCTCAAAATGAGGCCACGGTGAGCCTTGCACTAGGCACGCACATAGCCTTTCCGCTGTTCAGTGGAAGGGCTACGAGAAAGGCTAAGCCAATAACTTTTAGAGATCTCGTTCATTTGTTGTATGCAGTTTCGTACCGTTGATGAACAATTGTCCTGTATAAACAAACATATAAAAAATGGATGAGTCTCTCAAAAAAGAGCCTGCTTCCCCCTATGCTTCACACATTATTTAGTGATATAGTATAATGTAGCGTACTCCTAAAAAGTAGGTAGCTGAAGTCAGGCGCCCCTATCTAACAAGGAGTCGGCAGTAATTAACAGGAATGGTGTTTTACACCACACAATGGTGGCTTTTCCTTAAGTAGTAAGTAATATTTACAGCGTAGTAAGGAGACGAACTGCGAATGAGCACCAACCGCACCAATCTCAGCTTTGAGGACACCGACACTATTCTGATTGAAGACCGCGTTTTCTCTCCATCCTCTGAAGTCGTTCAGAACGCCAACATCACCGCCTACATCAAGTCCAAGGGCCTCGACAACTATGAAGATTTCCATAAGTGGTCATTGGCGAATCGCTTCGAGTTCTGGGATGACATGGCAAAGGAACTGCACTGGTTTGAACCGTGGCAGACAACCTTTGAGTGGACGAACAAGCCCTTCTTCAAGTGGTTTGTGGATGGTAAGTTTAACGCAGCCTATAACTGTCTGGACAGGTACATGGACACCCCTGTCCGCGACAAAGTCGCCTATCACTGGGAAGGTGATGATGGCTCAACCCGTACCATCACCTACAAAGATCTCTATGTCATGACGAACCGTATGGCAAAGGTTCTCCAAGACCAGGGCGTAAAGAAAGGCGACCGCGTAGCCGTCTACATGCCGCTTATTCCTGAACTCGTGGCAGCTTGTTTAGCCTGCGCACGCCTGGGCGCACCACACATGGTTGTCTTCGGTGGTTTCGCCGCCAGTTCCCTGCGCGACCGCATCATCGACTGCGAAGCGAAAGTACTCATCACTGCCGATGGTAGCCTGCGCGGTGGCAAAGTCATCGAACTCAAGAAAATTGCGGACGAAGCAGTTGCTGAGACACCCACGATTCAAAAGGTTGTCGTTATCCGCCGCACTGGCAAAGAAGTCTCAATGACCCAAGGCCGCGATATGTACCTGGATGAGTTGCTGAAGGATGTTCCCGAAGATACTGTTGTACCCTGCGAACCGGTTGATAGCGAGGATATGCTCTATATTCTTTACACAAGTGGCAGCACCGGTAAACCCAAGGGTGTTGTCCATGTCCAGGGCGGCTATTCCGTGGGTGTCTACGCCACTACCAAGTTTGTGTTTGATATCAAACCCAACGATGTGTTCTGGTGTACTGCTGATATTGGTTGGGTCACCGGCCATAGCTATACCATTTATGGCCCCCTGATGAACGCCGCCACCGGTGTTCTTTTTGAGGGCATTCCAACGTATCCCGAAGCTGACAGATTTTGGGCCATTGTCGAGAAGTACAAGGTAACGGTCATCTACACAGCGCCAACCGCTATTCGCAGTCTGATGCGTTTCGGTGAGGCACTGCCCGCCAGGCACGACCTCACGAGTTTACGCATTCTCGGTACAGTCGGTGAACCGATCAATCCTGAAGCCTGGATATGGTATCGCAAGAACATTGGGCGAAATGAGTTGCCAATTATGGACACATGGTGGCAGACAGAAACTGGTATGATCTTGATTAGCCCTACTGTTATCCTGCCCCTCAAGCCAGGTAGTGCCACTCGGCCGCTTCCGACCATTGAGGCCGATGTCGTGGACAAGAACGGCAAATCTGTCGGTTCTGACAAGGGTGGCTTCCTGATCATCCATGACCCCTGGCCTGCCCAGATGCGCACCATTTTCGGCGATCCAGCCCGTTATGAAACCTACTGGAATACCATCGAGGATGTCTACTTCGCTGGGGATGCTGCTACCAAAGACAAAGACGGCTACTTCCGCGTCCAGGGTCGCGTAGACGACGTCATCAAAGTCAGTGGTCACCGCCTGGGTTCGATGGAGATTGAGTCGAGTCTGGTTAGCCATCCCTCGGTGGCCGAGGTCGCTGCTATTGGTAAGCCAGATGAAATCAAAGGTGAACGTGTCAAAGTGTTCGTCATCCTCAAACACGGCATTGAGCCTTCTGACCAATTGGCGATAGAGCTAAAGCAGCATGTGCGCAAGCTGGTCGGCCCGCTTGCCACGCCCGATGAGCTTGAGTTTGTGCCCAGTCTGCCCAAGACCCGCTCGGGCAAAATCATGCGTCGTGTTGTCCGCGCCCGGGAGCTGGGTGAGCCTGTCGGCGACACCAGTACATTGGACGCATAGTTTTACATAATAGTTAAGTTATCGATTTGAGCAGCGTATCTCTGTGATTATCCTATCTCATCAATACGCTGCCTCAAGTCGGAAAAGGATGCCTGGCAGGTCCATCTGCTGCATCAGCCTCAAGAGCACCACAAAATCATCGATACGCTCGCTTGTAATTTGAAGCTCTTCTTTCATGCTCCTCAGTATGCCAGAAAATTCCGCTTTTGCCTAGCTTATTACGCGAATGGTGAGTTTTCAGAAACTTTAGACGTATATAATTAGAGAGTCTTTTTCTCGGAAAGGAGGTAGCTTCACTCACAACGTACATTTCTTCATTATCGCTTCATCGTCTTCTGTAAGTCGCTGTATGATGTCCCTCGTCTTATCAACGGACGAGATTGAAGTCATCCCTTCTACTGATGGTTGATGACGTATCCTACCTATCTCAGCAGGCACGGCGCCTGCGGCAAGCAAAAGCTGGTCTAAACATCGTTGTATCCAGCTTATATTCAATGTGGCATATGTAATGCTAGTCTTTAATGAAAGGTGGGAATCCTCATGGCTCAATTCGCAGCAGAACGTTCTGAAACTGCAGCACCTGCAGTTGTCAATCCTGGTCCCCTTGGTCTGAGTGCCTTCGCGCTCACGACATTTGTCCTTAGTGCCATCAACGCTGGCCTAGTCCCTGGTGCAGATGCTGCCAAAATAGTTATTGGCTTAGCCTTATTCTATGGTGGCGCAGTTCAGGTTCTCGCAGGTATGTGGGAGTTTAGATCAGGCAACACCCTCGGCGCAACAGCCTTTTCCTCTTTTGGTGGCTTCTGGCTCGCCGTTGGTATTAGCCTTCAGCAGAACCTCATACCATCAGACAGAGCTTTTGGCGTCTTCCTGCTCGGCTGGGCAATCTTCACAGGCTTGATGTTCCTCGGCGCTCTCAGAAGCAATATGGCTCTCATGGCCGTATTTGCGCTTCTGTTCATCACCTTCTTGCTACTAGCCATCGCAAAGCTAGGAGGCGGCAATGGCGTCTGGATGATTGGTGGTTACGCTGGCATTCTTACCGCCATCGCTGCCTGGTACGCTGCCCTGGCAGGTATTCTCAGCTCCACCAAGTCCGTCTTCACGCTGCCCGTCGGCCCAAGAAGCTAAGCTTCTTGCAGCCTGAGTAGCCTTGAAAGCCTTCGGTTCTAGCTCATGTATATACAGAAGATAGACCGGAGGCTTTCAGGTTGCAGCGACAGCCTGGAAGGAGTAAGCAGAGCAACATGAAGAAGGGCGCAATCTGGCAGATTGCGCCCTTCTTCATGCTGTTCTGCTTACTCCTTCCACTTGACCATATAGAAAAGCTGCGTTATAGTGAATGGCATTATGTACAACCATTCATCTGAATAGGATAGATAGAGAGAGGGAAGAAAATGACCACCACAAGTAAGGCAGGGTACATGGCCGAAGCACAGCCACGCGACCTGCATGAATATCTTACAACCTTCGTTAAGCAAGCCATAACAAGCTATCTGGCACAGGAAAAGATAGATTTTGATATTGAACAGTTGCCCATCGACTTGCGTTTCTCGGCGCAGGCCAGCTTTGGCGATTATTCAATGCCGGTGATGCCTTGGGCAGGCAAAAACAAACTAGGCCGATCACCGTTACCAATGGCTGAAGCTCTGGCAACTATTCTGCGGGATATGCACATACCCGCCATTGCAGAAATCACCGTTACCAAACCTGGCTTTCTCAATTTCCGGCTGAACCAACCCTTTGTCGGGCAGGTCATCATGCAGCGCGTTCTGGATGCTGGAGCCGATTTTGGACAGAATGACGTTGGTCTTGGCACCAAGGTTGTCATTGAACATACTGCCATCAATAGTAATAAAGCTGCCCATGTTGGTCACCTGCGCAACTCCTGTATTGGTGATACACTTGTACGCATGCTGCGCTCGCAAGGCTACTCCGTCGAAGCGCAGAACTACATTGACGACTCAGGAGTACAGGTCGCCGATGTGGTGGTTGGCCTCGAACTGATTCGCCAAGGCATATTACAAGTTCCCGGCGGTAACGCTCAACTACCCGATGAGCCCTTCGATTACTATTGTTCGAGGGTATATGTAGCTGTTGGGAAGGCATACGAAACCCAACCTGAACTATTAGAACTACGGAAAGCGGTTGTGCATGCTATCGAACACGGCGATGAACCTGAAGCTGGCCCCGATTATCCTGCTCAAGCCACAGATCTTTCACAACAGATCGTACAGGCTCATCTGAAAACGATGGCCCGACTCAATATCTCCTACGATCTGCTCACCTGGGAGTCGGCTATCTTACGCGCAGGGCTATGGAAGCACACCTTTGAAATGTTACGTGATCGGGGACTCCTAGAAAAACCGGAAAGCGGCTTTGCTGCTGGTTGCTGGATTCTTCCCTTTGGTGATAGCGATACACCACAACAGCAGACAGTCGACGAAAAAGAGCGCATGCAGGACAAGATTTTGGTTCGCAGTGATGGCACTGCCACCTATACCGCTAAAGATATCGCCAACCAGCTCTGGAAATTCGGCTTGGTCGATGATCCCACATTGGGCATACAGTTCCACTACATCCTCTGGGGCGTGCAGCCCGATGGGCGCGTTTTATGGTCGATGCGTACACCACACGGCATCTCGACCACCGACGAGGAAGCCGATCCTCGACGTTTTGGTCACGCCAAACGAGTTATCAACGTCATCGATGTGCGCCAATCGTACCCCCAGCAGGTCGTCTATGAGAGCCTGCGCCGCCTGGGTTACGCTGAGCAGGCCGACAACTCAAAACATGTGGCCTACGAAGTGGTCACGCTCTCCAAAGCTACAGCAGCCAGCCTCGGTGTCGATACCTCCGATGGTCGCGGCTTCTATCCCATGTCTGGTCGCAAAGGCATCGAGATCAAAGCTGATGATCTGATCAATGCTGCCACCGAGCGCATGTTAGAAGCAGGCAAGCAGGAGACAGAAGGTGACCAGAATACCGCCGCTATTCTGGCAGCCTCAGCTATTCGCTATTTCATGATCCGCTTCAACCTCCAGCAGGTCATCGCTTTGGATATGGACGAGGTGCTACGTGCCAACGGAGAAACAGGGGTCTATCTCCAATACGCCTACGCACGCGCCAATAGCATTCTACGCAAATTGGATGCCGCAGGCTATGAGATACCTGAAAATTTGGAGAACCTGCCAGAGCAGCTTGAGCAGAGCGAATGGGAACTGCTGCGCCAGATTGATGCCTACCCACGTCGCTTAGCCGAGGCCAGTGCCGAACTGGCACCCAACATGTTCGCCAGCTATATCTACGATCTGGCTGCACATTTCAGCGACTTCTACGAACACACGCCACCTATCGTCCGCGAGACCAATGAACAAGTGAAAGCCTTCCGCGCCTCGCTCGTACAAGCAACGGTACAAACGATGGGTAATGCGTTACGAGTCTTAGGCTTTGTACCGCTCGAGAGTATATGATCGGGTAGGAAAGCGATCATGCATTTTTAAGATAGAGATGTAGAGGCGGCATTTATGACGCCAGTCGGCTCTGTAGGCTGACTGGCGTCATAAATGCCGCCTCTACATCTTTACCAATTCGTTCAACCACATCATTCCGTCCTCTTACCACCTCCTGCCTGAAGCTATCCATAGTCAGCTATTACCCTTCAAACTCTGCTTGCAAAGGTGCAACAATCTCTTCTGCCAGCCTGTGAACGATGTTTTCGGGATAGGGAGCTGTCAGGTTTAGGATAATATGTGTTGCTCCTTCCTGCATATAGGGGCGTATACCATCTTTAGTTTCGTTGAGGTTGTTATAGTTTACCCTCGTCTGGATGGAACGTTCGATGGTTTTGGGATCACGCCCGATAGCAGTGCAATGCCCATTCAGAACCTCATTCTTGTGGCGAAACGTCTCAATGTCACCACCAACAAAATTCCAGACACTGGCATACTTTGCCACTATACGCAGCGTTAGTTGCTCACCACTGCCCCCAATAACAAAGGGTGGATGAGGTTTCTGGACGGGCTTTGGTTCACAGCGTGCGTCTTTAAGCTGGTAGTACTTTCCATCAAAGTTCGCGACGGTTTCCGTCCATAAGAGCTTAATGACTTCGCACGCCTCACCTAACCGGCGGATACGCTCTCCTGGCGTATAGAGCGGAATGCCGTACATACGGCACTCAAGCTCATTCCAGCCCGCACCAATACCGAAGTCCAGCCGCCCGTGTGAGATGACATCGACCGTTGTCCCTATGTTCGCAAGCACGGCAGGATGGCGGTAAATATTGCCCGTTACCATCAGGCCAAGGCGCAGGCGTTCTGTTCGCGCAGCTAACGCACCAAGTAGCGTCCAACCCTCCAACTGCGGCCCAGTTGGATCAGGGCCGAGCGGGATGAAGTGGTCGAAAGCCCACGCATGTTCGATGACAGGAACACCATCCGCCTCAAGCCAGACACGGAGTATGTCGTCGTAGGAAGTGTTTTGTTGTGCAGTTTTGATGCCAAAGCGAAGTTTCATGCTATTGCCTTTCTATAGAGAGACTCCACTTCATAGTATCACATTTAGCTACTTCTCTTGTTTCGTCCCGTTCTCCTACATGTGGTAAAGTGGTAATAGAGCGATGTCATTACCTTTGAAGTGAGGAATACCGTGGCACACTTACCAGAACACCCAACTCTCCCAGACCTCCAAAAATACATAAATGAAATCTGCCAAGAACGTGGCTGGACAAAGGACAACTATGCTGAAAAGTTCTTACTCTTCACCGAAGAAGTCGGCGAATTGGCTAAAGCCATCCGTAAGACACAGGGCCTCTATGTAGAGCAAGCCAAACAAAACAGGAGCGATCTTGCAGAAGAGTTTGCCGACGTTCTCAGCTACCTCCTCGACTTAGCCAACTATTTTCAGATCGATCTCGAAAAAGCTTTCCGTGAGAAAGAGCAGGTCAACCAGAGCAGAAGATGGGAATGAACCTGTGTTTAGAGGCATCCTCATTATTCTTAACCTATGACACCTTCCTGATATGCACCAACAGCACCTATCAACTCAACTCCCTCAACGTCCTTTTAACGACGGTACGCCACGGTTCCAGCACAGCCATCCAACAAGGGTTAGGGCAGGCCAATGTTCTTGCCGTAGTAACCACCAGCACAAGTCTGGACTTGTACGTAAATGGCGTACACCTGTCAAGTGTCAGCAGCAGCAAAAGTGCCAACACTGGCCAGATCGGTATCATCGTCGGCAGCCTGACTAGCAGTAGCACCTCAGCCGCAGCAGCTTTTAATGATGCAAAACTGTGGACACTTTGATCAGACTGCACTGATGAAAAGACGTGCAGGCGCATAGGAGGTAGGCCCAGAATACGTGTAAAACTCACTTTTCTGGTTCATCAAACAAGGAGGACTGCTCATCTTGCTTTGCCGCCTTCAATTGTCGTTTCTCTGCTTGCTGAAGTTGAACTTGAAACCAGTTCTCTACTTTGTCCCATTCCTCTTCTGGAATCTCCTGATAACGTGGCACTTCAAAGGCTAGATCGAGGTCACTGTAAATTTTCTGGTGTGTTTTGCCGGTTGCATCACTCAGGCGATTTACTAATGCTCGCACTCGCTGCTGGTGCTTTACTGTGAGCGTTTCAGGTCCTAGACGCTCCAGGATTTCAGGGATAAAGGCAAGAACGCGCCTATGTTCATCGAGTCTACTTTCAATTTCAACTTGTCTCTCCTCAATCGCGCCCTGCCTTTCCTCGAGTACATCAATCCTCGTGTCTGTAGCTGCTTTCCATTCATAGAATGCCGCCATTTGACGGTGATACTCTGCCCAAGCGAGCGCGTTTGCACCTTGTGCTGGCTTTGTTGGTTCAATAGGCACAACCGTATAGAATGGTTCAGGGAGCGTCTTGCGTTGGGAGAAGTGCTGGTACAAGACATCGGCTGCTCTTCGCTTGAACAGCAAAATGGCCTGACGTTTCTTTTCGTCTTTAATACGGGAAAGTTCGACGCCAGTATGGAATAGCCCAGGCAGTGAGAAAGTCTGCGGTTTGGAAGCCCCCTCGTGTCTGGATCTGCACCGAAACGAGGCTATCAGCTATTGTTTCATCACCACGAATACGCTGTACCTGGCTAGGCCGGTCAATCTTCATGGCATCGCACATATCGCGTAAAGACGCTCCAATGCGTCCATCTGGCAGTCGCACGCCGATTACAGGATAACCGTCGAAATCAACGATATCTTGTTCTACTGGAACGAGTGCTGGGGCATCTGACATGCCTTTTCTCCTGTCTTCTCAAGGGGATGGCATATGCCATCCCCTTTTCACATAGTCATGTGTTTGTGATCTATGTGCTATACTTTCACTAGTAGCTAGTGGCGGTGATGTGTGTAAGTGTCCAGCTCGCAACATCATCGCCGGGGCTACGCAGCAGGCTTCTCTTCTTTCTTGCCCATCCCTCTATTCTCACGGGCTTGCTTGGCTTTCTCACCTCTGGCCTCAACTTTGTACTTGTCTACATCAGTTTTGAGGTACAGGTTACTATGCCCTACTTTCACGGTCGTGATCACGCCGTATCGTGCTAAATTGCGCATGTACGTTGGTGATACTTCTTTGCCGCTATTCCTGCTAATGACTTCTGCTGCCTCAGCAGCTGTGTAGTACAGTGCTGGATTAATCGCCTTGCTCATTGGTTAATCCTCCCATTGGTGACATACACCCATTGGTGCTATGAGAGCATAATTCCTATCGTGCTATGTGTCAAGAGGAAATATCTGCTCTTATTGTGCTTTGTCAGGCGCTATTGCCAGCATTGAATCATACCTTTGCCATAAGTTGAGCGTGAAATGTTCAGCTTTCCAGAGAGACGTTGTCAGAAAGGTTGGCTCTGCCCACGAGATGCGCAACGAGATTGTCTACTCTAAGCAAGCGAACAAGCAAGTTCGTCGGCGTCGAATGGAAGTGCTGACCTCTTGTCATAAGCTCATTAGAAAAGGTTCCTTTGGCGAGGTATCAAACAGGACAGGCCTGCCTTCCCCTCAAGAGCACTGGAGGATTACGACCAAGAGTGATGGGCTCTATGTCTTCGTCTTGCGACACCGCCATTTCCGCGGTGTCGCCTCAAAAGAGAAGTCAGGGCTGCTGTGGCCATGACGGCTCCATCCCCATCTTGCCCATCAAGATGGACCAATCCCATGGCATGTGGCAAGTCAGAACTATCCAGGTACGTGTGAATGGCGCGACAGGCAGACCTCAGTTCCTCGCGGTAGTCTCCATTGCCTGCTCCCGAGCAGGTTCCTCCTCTTAGAGGGTGTACGAAAAGCCTTCTGGAGCCAATTGGTATGGATGAGCTGCTTTGGCCTGACAAGCCTTTCCAAAAACAAACGGTAGGTGTTTTTGTCCAAATTGGCTTTCGCTCACAGCGCAAATGGCTCCAGAAGCCAATAGAAACTGAACAATGAAAACTGGCTTCTCTGGCCTTTTCGTACACCCTCTAATAGGACATCGGCAAGAAGAGCCTGATGACCCTCATTTTTTCTCTGGGTCGCTGCGAGATACATGAGGTATGATATGACAACGTGTCCTGCTCATCTGGGAAGAGGAAGGGAGAGTCCTGGGATTTTTACTGCTCGCTTGTTATGTCTCGTTGCGCATATCGTGGGCCCTCTCGGGCCATCCCGTTCTTCCCGCTTTTTCCTGACCCTATTGAATAGTTACGCGTTTTACACGTATCCTGGGCCTACCTCCATAGGGTTCTATTCTTCCCTCAGGCGCCTGCATGAATACCAGCTGCACGCACGATTTCACCTCTCAACTGCCTCGTCGCCTTCCTCGCAGCTTCCGCAAAATCCTCGCTCCTTGATGCATAAATAATACCTCGCGACGAATTAATAATCATTCCCCAGCCTCGGCTATCTCTTCCAGCACTCACGGTTGCCGTAATTTCTCCGCCTTGCACACCAATGCCTGGGATCAGAATCGGCATATCCCCCACGATTGCTCGTACCTTTTGCAATTCTGCCGGATAGGTTGCCCCTACCACAACGGCACAATTCCTGTTCTCATTCCAACTCTGCACGACATGCCGTGCCACTACCTGATAAAGTGGCTCTCGTGCTTCACCCACCAGCATATCTTGAAATTCGCCAGAGCCAGGATTCGACGTCTTTGCTAAGACAATAATTCCCTTCTCCTTACACGCCAGAAAAGGTGCTAGTGCTTCCTTACCAAGATACGGATGTACAGTAATCGCATCTACACCAAGCCTATCAAAAGCAGCACCCACATAACCCACATTTGTACTGCCAATATCCGCCCGCTTGGCATCCAGAATCACAGGAATAGTAGGATACATCTCCCGAATATAGTACACTGTTCGCATCAAAGCACGTAAACCCGCTTCACCCTGGGCCTCATAAAAAGCTGCATTGGGCTTGTATGCGCATACAAGGTCATGAGTGGCATCAATGATCTCACGGTTGAAAACAAACACAGCCTCTTCGATAGAGGTGGAGCGTTGCACCCCTACAGGAAGTTGCTCATAGTCGGAGTCCAGACCGACACAGACAAAGTTGCCTTGTTGCCAACAATGCTCTAATTTTGAAATAAATGTCGCTGTTCCGCTCATAGCTTACCTCTGTTTCGCCAAAAACGCTTTTCCTTTGCCCAATTCTGTGTTTATAGGTACACCTTGCTGGCAAAATGGACACTCTTCCGCCGCAAACGTCTCCAAAGTTAGGTCAATCAATGTAGAAATCGGCACATCTCCCACATCTCGTGGTTGCACATTGCCGCGATTACATAGCGCACTCAACCCTACAACCTTCCCTCCATACTGCCGCACCAGTTCAATAACCTGACGTGCCGAGCCGCCTGTGGTTAGCACATCCTCTACCACCAGCACATTTTTTCCGGCGATGTATCTGTCATAGCCTCGACGCAGGAGAAAATTTTTATCCGGCCCATCCCCTTCTTTTTCCGCGTAGACTGCCAGCGTTTCACCTACTGAACGGCGCACATTGAGGAAGTGTGCCACCCATTGGGAAAGCACAATGCCTCCCAGTACAGGCCCAACAACTACATCAATGGAATCAGCATCATACGATTGAGCCATACGCTGGCAAAGTTGCGCGATCACTTGGGTATGTAGATAGAGCGCATCTTTATTGACATACACGGAGCTATGTCGACCTGAACTGTACACGAAATGACTATCGCGAATAATCGCTTTCGCATCGGCGAACATCTGCCAAATCTGCTGATCGTTCATCTGTGTTCCCTTTCAAGCCAGCGACCTTGCGGTTGACCGACGATCTTTCCTTGTGCATAGACCAGTTTGCCTCGCAAGAATGTCGCAACAGGTCTGCCAATCAACTCCATGCCTTCATAAGCTGACCATTTATTTTTGGTAAACAAATCTTCTTTTTGCACCTTCCATGCTTGGCTCGTATCCACAACCACTACATCAGCATCCTTACCAGTAGCAAGGCCACCTTTTTGTGCAAAACCGAAGATGCTGCCAATGTTCTGCGAGGTAACCTGAGCGAGCCTCATTAGCCCTTCTTCTAGCGTCTCGTGCCCAAATTCCTTCACCCAGTGCGTCAATAAGACAGGCAGCGTTTCCTGCATGCCTGGCATACCTGATGCCACATCCCATACGCGTTCCTTGTGCTTCTCTGCTAATGTGTGTGGTGTATGTTCTGAAATCACTGCATCAATTTTACCCCTGCGCAAGAGCTGCCATAACTTCTTTTGCTCCGTAGGAGTACGCAGGGCTGGTGCAACGTTGATCAGGTTGCCATAATGGGCATAGTCATCGGTTGTAAAAGCTAGTTGGTAAGAGGCTATTTCGCCGTAAACATCGACCCCAATGCTGCGCCCAAATTCTACGGCAGCAAACTCTTCCTGCGTAGAAAGATGCAAAAGATAGAGCTTTACGCCAAACTGTTTTGCTAGCGCAATCATTTCTAATGCTGAAGTCAAAACCACCGAAGTATTTCTGGCCTCTGTCCACACTGCCGGATCATTGCGTTGTAGATCATCTCGATACTTCTGGGTAAAATAATTCACCAGTTCTTGATTTTCGGCATGGAGCAGAGCCATGATCTTGCGCTCACCCAGGATCTCAAAAATACGGGCAATATCACTCAAATGGGGTATGGTTGTCGGCGTCGTGGCATGTCCTGCCGTAAAGATTTTGACGCCCGTAATCCTCTCCCGCTCAATCTTCTTCAGTTGATCAGTATCCTCGACTGCTGTGCCCATATTGATGGCAAAGTCAGTATACGAACGACCTGTGTATCTTTGTATTTGCTCCTCTACAAGCTGCACCGTGGTAGTTGGTGGTCGCGTATTGGGCATATCGAAGACGGTGGTATATCCTCCGGCCAGGGCGGCTTGTGTGCCGTGTGGGATATCTTCTTTGTGCTCTAATCCCGGCTCCCGTAAATGCCCATGCACTTCTATCAAGCCAGGCAGAAGATACTTGCCCTCTCCTCGAAAGTCCATCACATCGTCGCTATGTTCAGAGAAACCTTCTTCAATGCGCTCGATCTTGCCATCGCGCATAGATAAGGTACCTTGTAGAATGGTATTGGGCAGGACGATTGAGCCAATCAGTGTTGTAGACATTCCGCATACCTATTCCTTAACCAGTGGCACAACTCTGATTACAAGCTTCCCTTCATTATCCTTATAGATACGAATATTCTTTTCCCAGGCCGCATCCATTTTTGGATAATCAGAGCGGTAATGCGCCCCTCTACTCTCTTTGCGTTCCAATGCTGCCAGCACAATTACCTCTGCTGTCTTCAGCATATCCTGAATTTCCAGACATGCTTGCAACTGTGATTTATCCTCGGCTACCAGCAATTGTGCCTCATCCTGAAGTCGTTTAATCTCTTGATAGGCCGCCGTCAACTTCTCCTCATCGCGAATGATACCAACGTTATTCCACATCACGGCCTTAATACTGCTCAACATATCTGCTGCCTTGGCCCCTGTCTTCTTGGTCAACAAGGACTCAATGCGCTGTATCTCTGTATCAATAGCTGATTGGGTAATATGCGCTGACTGTGTTGTCTTAATGTGTTCTGCTGAATGTATACCTGCACGCCTGCCGAATACCTGACCCTCTGCGAGCGAGTTACCACCCAGACGATTGGCGCCATGGACACTCGTCGTCACCTCACCAACTGCATACAAGCCAGCTACGTTCGTTTGACCCCATTCGTTGATAGCAAAACCGCCCATCATATGATGCATAGATGGCGTTATCTCCATCATCTGCTCACGAATATCCACCCCGATCTCCATATGTTCAGCAAAGACATCGGGCACTAACTTCTCAGCCTTGCCCTCCTCCCAGTGGGTCACATCCAGATACACAGCACCGTTCTCGGTACCGCGTCCTTCCGCAATCTCCTGGTAGATAGCTCGCGTCACTTCATCACGTCCGGCCAATTCCAGACGCTGTGGTTGATACCGCGTCATGAAACGCTCACCAAACTTGTTCTTGAGAATACCGCCATTGCCGCGTACCTTCTCTGTAACCAGCGTTCCGCGCTTCTCAGCAGGAAAAGCCATACCGGTTGGATGAAACTGAATCATTTCCATATCTACCAGTTCAGCACCCACATCCAAGGCCCATGCATAGCCCTCACCCGTATTGCTCGGCGCATTGGTGTTAATCTTGTACATATTCCCACCACCACCCGTGGCCACAATTGTCGCCTTCGCCTGCACTACTTTATAGGTATTCGTCTTATTGGCGATAAGAAATGCACCTACTACCCGGTCGTCCTGTTTGAGCAGACGTGTGACATAGTGATCTTCCAGGAAAGAGACGTTCAAGCGGTATACTTCTGCCAGTAACCCTTGCATCATCTCACGTCCCGTGTAATCACCAGCGCATAGATTTAAGGGAGCCGATTGCTTACCACTAGCCCACGTAAAATATGATCCATCGGGCAAGCGATCAAATTTGACCCCATAGCGTTCCATATCTGCAATGCGTTCAGGCATCTCTTGCGCAAAAATCCTCGCCAACCGATAGTTATTGATAAACCAGCCACCTTGAATCGTATCCTCAAAGTGGATTTGCGGCGTGGCCGGTGCCTTCATTGCTACATTTATTCCGCCCATCGCCCAACCCGTATGTGCATCTTGTAAACGTTCCTTTGCCACCACCAATACTCGTGCCCCTGCCTCAGTTGCAGCAATAGCCGCCCGTAGCCCTGAACCACCTGAGCCGATAATCAGGATATCGGTATCTATTCTTTCAACGGTTGATTGTGAAAACATAATAAAGCTCCTTATATGAATAACTGCAACATGTAGGGGCCAGACTTATAACTCATACTCCCTCCAGGATTTAATGGGAACAGTAGCCAGGTCTTTTTCCACTATTGCCTGCACAAACAAACGTGCCTGCTTGATTTTCGTGAACAAGGGGATGTTGTGGTCAACGGCATAGCGACGCATCGCATAGTCGTCGTCCACTTCCTTCTGGATATACCCATCCACCACATTGATCGCCAGGTCAATCTTATTCTCACGAAAATAGGTCAGCACATTAGGCGCACATTGCTCATGTATCTTATACAGCATGGTTGCTTCGATGCCATGTGCGTGTAAAAAGGCACACGTCTTCTCCGTCGCATACAAGGGTATACCCAGCTTGCTGAGCAGCCTGGCACTCTCCAGAAATTTTGCCTTTTTCTCCTCGCCACCCAGGCTGATAAAGATACCCTTTTTCGGTACATTGCCACCTGTAGCGATAATCGCCTTGAGATAGGCTTCTTCCACATCCTCACCGAAACACGCTACCTCTCCCGTCGAAGCCATCTCGACGCGTAAGATAGGGTCAGCTCCGGTTAAGCGGGAAAATGAGAACTGTGGGGCTTTGACAGCGGTAAAGTGCAGAGGAGGCAAGGTTACGGGAGCTATCTCCGGCTGAAAGAGGGCATCCACAAACAATTCGATGAAGTTAACGCCTGTCACTTTCGAGATAAAAGGAAAGGTACGCGAAGCTCGCACATTCGTCTCAATGACCGAGACCTCATTATTCTGGGCAAGAAACTGGATGTTACATGGCCCAGTGATAGCTAAGGCACTCACAATGGCTCTTCCAGCTGCTTCTATCTTGCCAAGTGTTTCCGCATTGAGCGTTTGTGGAGGCAGCACAATCGTGGCATCACCGGAATGCACCCCCGCATTCTCGATATGTTCTGAGATGACAAAGGCTTTGATCTCGCCATGCTGTGCCACTACATCCAGTTCAATCTCTTTCACCTTCTCAAAGAACTTGGAGACCGTCACAGGATGCTCCGGTGAGACTGCCGCCGCATCCTGGGTATACTGCTCCAACTGCTCCTGTGTATAGCAAATCCGCATGGCATTGCCCGAAAGCACATACGATGGACGCACCAGTACGGGATAGCCTACGCGCTCTGCAAAGGTGACCAGTTCTCTCAGATTGACGAAGGTATTCCATTCGGGTTGACGAATATTCAGTGTATCCAGTAGATGCGAGAACTTGTTGCGATCCTCCGCCTGATCAATATGTAGGGCATCCGTGCCGAGAAGCGGTATTCCATAGTGCTGCAAAGCTTTGGCACGGTTATTTGGTGTCTGTCCCCCAACTGAGACAACTACCCCATAGGGAGACTCGAATTCACAGATATCGGCAATCCGCTCAAAGGTCAGTTCCTCAAAATACAGGCGGGCTGATGTATCGTAATCCGTTGAGACGGTTTCGGGATTACAGTTCACTACGATAGGACATTTGCCATACTTCTTCAGAGCTTCGACCGTACTCACACATGTCCAGTCGAACTCAACCGATGAGCCGATGCGGTAGGGCCCAGAACCAAGAATAATGACTCCCTCATGTTCAAATGGAGTCACATCATGATGCTGTCCATTATAGGTCATATACAGGTAATTGGTATCTGAAGGAAATTCGGCGGCCAGCGTGTCAATCTGAAAGACCGATGGCAAGATACCCCACCTCTTACGCAAGGCGCGTATCTCCAACCCCGTCTTGCCAGTCAACTCTCCAATACGCTTATCCGATACGCCCAGTTGTTTCAGTGCCCACAGGCGTGACTCGGATAGTTCTTGACTTATCTGCAACTCCAGTTCTGCCTCCACAATGTGGCGAATTCTGTACAAAAACCAGGGATCGATACCAGTAATATCTGCAATTTTCTCAATCGACATGCTATGCCGCATGGCCAGAGCAAGCGCAAACATACGTTTAGGCGTCGGGGTGTAGAGATACTTAGCAAGAATGTCGTCTACTGTTTCATCGTTGGCAAAGGCTTTCTCCGAGGTCACGCCCTCAAAGTCCAGGTCTAACATACGAATAGCTTTTTGATAGGCTTCTTCAAATGTGCGCCCAATGCCCATCACTTCGCCAACCGATTTCATACCCGTGCCAATCGTGTGATCAACATCCTTAAATTTGTCCAGGTCCCAACGTGGTACCTTCACCACTACATAGTCCAGGCTTGGCTCAAAACATGCCTGAGTTACACCTGTCACCCTGTTGGTCAGTTCGGTCAGCGCATATTCCAGAGCCAGCTTAGCTGCCACATAGGCCAATGGATAACCAGTTGCCTTACTCGCCAGAGCCGAACTACGCGAGAGACGCGCATTCACCTCGATGACATAGTAGGCCAACGTTTGGGGATCAAGCGCAAACTGCACGTTGCATTCACCGACAATACCTAAACTTCTCACAATAGTGATCGCTGCGCTCCGCAGGGTATGATATTCGACATTGGTCAGCGTCTGGCTCGGCGCAATCACAATGGACTCACCGGTATGGATGCCCAGTGGGTCCATATTTTCCATGTTACAGACGGTGATGCAATTATCGTAAGCATCTCGCACCACTTCATACTCTACTTCTTTATAGTGATGCAGATATTGCTCGATGAGCACCTGAGGTGCAAAAGCCAACGCACCGCTCACGATCCCTGCCAGTTCTTCCTCGTTGCTGGCAATACCCGAACCCTGTCCACCCAAGGCAAAGCCAGCCCGTACCATTACCGGAAAACCGATCTCTTCACCAATCCACAGGGCCTCGTCCAGTGTCTCAGCACTTCTGCTTTGTGGGGTAGGAATATCAATACGTTGCAGATGCTCAGCAAACGCCTGGCGATCCTCTGTGAGCATAATCGCCGAAATTGGTGTGCCCAGAATCTGTACCTGGTACTTTTCCAGGATCCCCTTTTGATATAACTCAATACCACAATTGAGTGCGGTTTGCCCTCCAAAGGAGAGCAATATACCATCCGGTCGCTCTTTCTCAAGAATTTTCTCGATAAAGAAGGTTGTCACCGGCAAAAAGTACACTTCATCAGCCAGCAACTTTGAGGTCTGAATCGTTGCAATATTGGGATTAACTAAAACTGTGCGAATACCCTCTTCACGCAGGGCTTTCAGAGCTTGCGAGCCAGAGTAATCGAACTCTCCTGACTGACCAATCTTGAGCGCACCCGCACCCAAAACTAAAACTTTCTGTAGAGACTTCACGACACCGAACCCTTTACCCGCTGTAGAAAGTAGTCAAAAAGCCAATCTGTATCTACTGGGCCAGGAGCCGCCTCTGGATGAAACTGTACCGAGAAAAAGGGCAGTTCCCGATGCTGCATCCCTTCATTGCTACCATCGTTCGCATTAATAAACCAAGGCACAAAATCTGGCGGTAACTCGCCCACTGCAAATCCATGATTTTGGGTCGTGATATAGCAACGCTTCGTCCCATACAACAAGCAAGGCTGGTTCTGGCTGCGATGTCCAAATTTCATCTTATAGGTATCGCCACCTGCCGCTAGAGTGAGCAATTGATGTCCCAAACAAATACCCATCGTCGGTATCTTGCGCTCTAAGGCTTTCCGCACTGTCTCAATAGTTTTATCCGCCATTTTCGGATCGCCAGGGCCATTAGAAATCAGGATACCATCAAAATTCAAATGATTCTCCAGACCGAAGAGGTCATAATCCCATGGTATGGTGATAACTTGAACATTGCGTGCCAGTAAGCTGCGCACGATATTGCGTTTCGCACCACAATCAATCAGGACAATAGTGGTATCGCCCATTCCTTCGTGCTTCACCTGCTTCGCCGATACCTGCGCTACCAGATTATCATTGTTTGGATCGTACAAGGGGATATCATTGTCGAAGACGATCTTACCTAACATCACTCCTGCTGTGCGGATATGTTGTGTGAGCAGACGGGTATCTTTAATTTCCAAGGCTGGAACCTTTTCCTGTTGTAACCATGTGGCCAGTGTCATACTACTCTGCACGTGCGATGGCGTATCTACATAGTTGGAGACAACCAAGCCCTCTATATGCATCCTGTCATCCTCCCACCACGTCTGTTCCGGCACACCATAGTTACCAAGAATAGGGTAGGTCATCACCAAAATTTGACCAGCAAATGAGGCATCAGTTAATGCTTCTGGATATCCTACCATGCCGGTACTAAAGACGACCTCACCAGTTGTAGGACCTTCATAGCCAAATGAAGTACCCTCGAACTGTGTACCATCCTCTAATACCAATGTTCCACGTCGAAGTCGAGAAGCATATTCAGTATAAGGACTCTGTACGGGACGCTCCGCAACCGTTCCACATCTTTCCAAAGTGTTCATGCTCATCTGCTTATACTCTCCCTAGCACCAGCGCCAATAGTGCCATACGTGTATATAATCCATTTCGAATCTGTGAGCGCAGGTATACCGCTCGCCCGTCGGCATCGACCGCAGGGTCTATAGTTCCTACACGCGGCAAAGGATCCATGAGAATCATCTCTGAATTGCCATATTCACGCAACAGTCGTGGTGTCACTATAAACCTATCCTTCGCTACATCGTTATATTCTTCCAGCGAGGCAAAGCGTTCCTTTTGGATACGTGTCCAGTACCACAGATTACAATTCTCAGGGATATCGTTCTCACTGCTAATCTCAATGATCTTCACCCCGCGTGTACTCCAATACGCAAAGTCGGCTCTACTCAAGCGCAACTGTGAAGGCGACAGTAGATACACGGTATTGTTCTTGAAAAGTGAGAGCCCTCGAATGAGTGAATGAATGACGCGACTATTGAGTGGATCGCCGGCAAATAAGCAGGTCAGATTATTCAGCCGCCCAAACTGCTCATACAACGTATACAGATCAAGTAGCGTTTGTGTAGGATGCTCATTGTTGCCATCACCAGCATTGATTACAGGAATATCATGCGCAGTTTCAGCTGCCTGCTTTGCCGAGCCAGGAATGCGATGCCTTAGCACAAGCGCATCCGAGTAGGCCTCAAAGGTGCGAATAGTATCTTCAAATGATTCCCCTTTAGCAACTGAAGAAACCGTCTCCGGATTCTGAATCTCAATCGTCTGTCCGCCTAAGCGTTTCACCGCCGCAGCAAACGAGCCAAACGTCCTGCTCGATGGCTCAAAGAATAGTAGCGAGATAAGATACCCGGCGAGCAGCGACGATGCTTCATTATGTACCGCAATCTCTTTCATTTTGCGCGTCAAGCTAAAAAGCACGCGCAGGTCCTGCACCGAAAACTGATCGAGGGAAATAATATCCTTCCCTTTGAAATCGCCATTTATCTTCTGTATTACATCACTGCCAATGCTCGTTTCAGATTGGACCGAGTGAGTATGCGCCTGAATTTGCAGCATAGAACCTCCTGCAAGCATTACCTTTATACGACAACAGGTTGATAGGTCATCCTTTTCTTATCTCACAGTGAGCTAAGATCTTCCTTACCACTAAGTGATTTATCGAGATAGCATATAATCCAATGTTACATGTACTCTCACTGAGACCATCTTTATTTGGACAAAAAAAATTCCTCACCCCCGAATCAACGGAGGGAGGAAGAATCATCCTTCGGTAAAACAACACCGGGTCCATCAATGGGATGGAATAACTGAAGAGCCAATTGTATCAATGACGCTTTGCTCTGTTGTACCCGATGCGTTAAAGACATGCCAATACCAATCCTCTTCCACGAAGTGGCAACACTCAAAAATCAGTCTCAAATTGCTAGAAGTATACCCGCTAAAATTCCAAAAGTCAAGAAAAACGTAAAACTTGTTTTACAGGTAATATATCTATATACTCTTTTCCATAGTATCTACGCCGGTTACGAGTCGCAAAACAGCAAGTCCAGGGCGATTGAACAGTCCACACGAGGCGAGAAACGACGGCATGGCTCCCGCCCCGCCCCATGACGACCGCAAGGGTCGTCACTACTATACACGGCGGGTAGAACGGGCATGAAACGTAGTATAGTAGTGACGACCCTTGCGGTCGTCATGGGGGTGACTAGACAAAAGCCCCATAGGCTTCAAGTTAAGAG
>WNFX01000142.1_pt1 | contig 92259 bp, 90 predicted proteins | sample 5400111 | NCBI WGS metagenome assembly WNFX01 (sample SAMN13153363, study PRJNA577476) | soil metagenome | isolation source: 40 cm soil or saprolite under grassland replicate 1 | place: USA:California | collected 2016-06-15
GTCGCGGGCCCGCCGGTGGGAATCTCCATCGACGCGCCGGCGACGACCGTGGCCGTGGGAGGGACCCTGGACTTCGGCGCAGTCGTGACGGACCAGTTCGGCAACGCGGTGACGGGAGCGACGGTCGCCTGGGAGACCACGGCGGGATCGATCAACCAGCAGGGCGTCTTCACCGCGCCACAGAATCCGGGATTGGTCGTCATCACCGCGAGCACCGCGGGCCGGGAGAGCTTCGTCGTGATCGACGTCACGTCGGGTGGGTTCGAGCAGTTCTCCCGGCAGGCGACCTCGGCGACTTCGTTGGTCTTCCTACTGGCAACGATCGTCGCGGTCACGGCGAGCGTGTTCCTGTTCGTCCGCTACCGCGAGTCGAAGCGCGAGCTCGAGGAATTGCGGCGCGGCCGCGGCGGAACCGACGGCGAACTCTGAGCGCGAACGGAGGGCTTCGGCCCTCCCCCTTCCTTGTTTTCCCGATCGGCCAGCGGACGCCAGGCTCATATACCGGGGGGCCGAATCGCGACCCGCATGTGCCGGATGATGGGGGTCGTCAGCCGGGGGCCCGTGTACTACGACCTGTTCGAGGAGTTCGCGGACCTCGCGACGGAAGGCATGGGCCCCCTCGGTGCGCCGGACGATCGCGGGCACAAGGACGGCTGGGGCCTCGCATGCTTCCGGAACGGCGCGCTCGCGCTCCACGTGCGGGACGCGGGATCCGCCGCGGACGCCTCGAAGTACTACGGGACCGCGTGGAAGATCGCGAAGCTGAACATCGAGCGCGCGCCGGGGCAGTCGTTGATCGTGCTGGGCCACCTGCGCCGGGCGAGCGCCGGAGGCCTCCAAGAGCCGAAGTTCGCCCATCCGTTCGTCGAGGAGCGCGACGGAGTCACGTGGGCGTTCCAGCACAACGGCTCCCTCAAGGAACACCCCTCGAACCCGGAAACGATCGACTCCCAGGTCGTCTTCCAACTGCTCCTACAGAATCTCGAAGGACAGGGGCATGACGCGGTCGCGAAAGCGACCGCGGCGACGCGCGCGGCCGCAATCGAGAGCTATGGAGGGTTTACCGCGCTGAATTTCATGTTATCCGATGGCCACTCGCTTCATCTCTACCGCGACTTCCAGGAGAAGGGCCACTATTACACCCTCTACTTGGACAGCTTCGGTGAGCTGATTGTCGCGGCCTCCGAACCGATCTTCGCGATGAAAGAGGAGCCGGTGCCGCGGGGAATCTTGAGCACGGTGACCCCCGACCTGGAGATTCAGAGGACGGAGATGGCGTGACCGAAGCGCGCGGGATCGCAGGAAACCGCGATGGGAGGACGATGTCCCGTCGTTGGGTCCCCATCCTGAAGGCCGCGAAGGGGGCCCGAACTTCGCCTCATGATGGCTCGTCGCCGCGGCAGGTCCCGGGGGCGAACCGCGGGTAGAGAGACCGCGGAGACGCCCTCCACCGTCGTGGGGAGCGGCCCTTGCGATGGGATGGCCATTCGCAGGTTGCGGCGTCGATCCCGTCCACTTGCCCCTTAAGGGCCCTGAAAATGCGAAGGGTGGTGCGCGGGCGTGACGGAAAGTCTTAAGGTCCGTGCCCGATACCTCGCGGGATGCCTTCGGGCCTTGTGGAGGGTGCCGTCATCGGGCTGGCCATCCTCTTTTACGCGCTGACCTTCTACAACGTCGTGCTCATCTTCCTCGGGCTCCGACTGACGAGGGACCGCGGGAAGCCGTTCGACAAGGGAACTCTCCGCAACCCGGTCGACCTGCCGCGGGTGTCCATCGTGATCCCCGCGAGGGATGAGGAGCCGGTCATCGAGGGGGCGATCCGGTGTGCCGAACGCCTCGACTACCCGAAGGACCTCGTCGAGATCCTGGTCGTAGAAGACGGCTCCGTGGACTCGACCCCGACGATCGGGAAGCGCTTAGCCGCAGCCCTGCCCAACGTCGTGTGCATTTCCGGCGGCGTCTCGACAGGCAAGCCCGCCGCCCTGAACCGGGCGATCGCGAAGGCGACGGGGGACGTCGTCGCGATCTTCGATTCCGACACCCGCTACGAGCCCGACTTGCTGCTGCGCGTCGCGAAGTACCTGTACGACCATCCGGAGACCGACGTGGTCCAGGCGTTTCCCCAGGTGATGAACGCGGACACGAATGTGATCACGCGGATCAACTTCTACGAAACGCGGTTCTGGTTTCAGGGCCTGCAGGCCGCGAAGGAGCGCCATCGACTCTTCATGCACCTGGCCGGCACGGGGATGTTCCTCCGCCGGGAGACGCTCGACGCCCTCGGGCCCTGGGACGAGGGTTGCTTGACCGAGGATCTCGAGTATTCGTTGCGGATCGCGGAATCCGGGAAGAAAGTGGGCATGGTGGACGCCGACGTCTGGATCCAGCCCACGTATCGGGCGAGCCATCTCGTACGGCAGCGGCGACGCTGGTGGGGCGGCGCCCTCCAAGTATTCGGGAAGGCGCTCCGGAAGCGGTTCGCCGTCGGCACGACCTGGCGACAGAAGCTCGACTCCTTCGTATACGTCGTGTCCCCGATTGTCTTCCTCGTAAGTTCCGGGATGCTCGTCGCGTCGCTCATCTCGTTCGCCCTCTCGGGAGGCCTCTTCGAGACGTTCACGGCGTGGTTCTACGGGTTCCTGGCCTCCAACCTCCTCCTGATCCCGCTGGTCGTCGGGGAGGCGATCGTCTCGAAACGAAAGGAGCTGCTGTGGCTCGTCCCGGGCCTATACTGGTATTGGATCCTCCAGGTCGTCTCGCTCGTCTCGGTGACGTTCGACCTAGCCTTCCGACGGAAGACGATCGAATGGCGCCGGACGCCGAAGATCCAGGTCGACTGACCGCGCCTAAGGTCTTATCCGCGCCTCGGTCATTCCGCGGAGCGGTTCCCCGATGCGGTCCGGCCGCGGCGTGTTCACGCATCCGTGGATCGCGGCCCTGGCCGCCTTCTCGGTTCCGGCGCTGCTGCGGTCCGTCCCCGAGGTCCTCGCGGGGTCCATGCCCGTGGGCTTCGACACGATCTCGTTGTACATCCCGTTTCAAGTGAGCTGCGCGCGGGAAGGCCTGACGACGTGCCTTGGCCGGGTCGTCGATTCGCGGAGCGGCCCCTTGCTTTTCGCCGTCCTGGCGCTCACCTCGGCAGTCGGCTCGCCCCCGCTCGTCGTGGGGAAGCTCCTCGGGCCGGTCGTGTCCGGGGTCTTCGGCCTGTCCCTGCTCGGGTTCGCCCGGAGGCGACTCCGTTGGTCCCCGGCCGGGGGGATCGCCCTCGCCGTGCTCGCGTTCCTGACGTTGCCGGTGTTGCGCCTCGCGTGGGACCTGTTCCGGAACGTGCTCGGCCTGGCCTTTCTCATGATTTCCCTCGCCCTCGCCGAGGAAAAGGCAACCGTGCGATCCGAGGGGGCGTCCCTCGCGTGCCTCGCCCTCGCCGCCCTCTCGCACGAGCTCGTCGCGTTCCTGATCGCGGCGAGCCTCGCCGTCGAGATTGTCGTCAAGCCCTTGCAGGTCCGCGCTTCGCTCGCCTCCTTCGTGCCGCGCGCCGCGATCGCCGCCTCGGCGGTCCTGTACTATCTCAGCGTGGGCGCGGAGGTCCACGGCATCTTGGTCGCCTCCCAAGCGCAGGACCCGAACGCGTCTCTCTGGGCAGACTACCTGACCCCGGGCGGCCTCTACTCGTACCCCGACTACGTGACGTTGACCGCCCACGTCGCCGTGACGGCCGGGGTGTTGCTCGCCGTCTTCGTCTTCCCCGTCTGGAAGAGGGGGGTCGTGGCCCCGAAGCTCCTGCCGTTGGGGGCGTCCCTGGGGCTCGTCTCGATCTCCCCCCTCCTGATCCCCACGTTCGCGGTCCCTCTGTGGCATCGTTGGTTGCTGATGGCCGCCGTCCCGCTCCTTCCCTCGCTCGCGGCCTTCGTCACCTCACAGACGTGGCGCCATCGCGCGGCGTCCATCGGCGTCCTGTGCGCGATCGTGCTCCCCTTCCTCGTCCTGCCGGCGAACGTGGCGGCGCCGTATCTCAGCACGCCTCTGACGACGCGGTACATCCCGAGTTCGATGGTGCAGAATTCGATTCCGATCTCGGATTGCGAAGATGTGCTCGCAGCCCTCGGCTGGCTCCGAGCGAGCCCGCTCAATGGCTCCCTGTTCGTCGTGCACGCCGCCTTCGCGGGATGGGCTTACCTGGTGCTCGACCGTACGACGATTCGCGCGGTGTGGACCGTCGACGAGTTCCAATCGATCCGTGCCCGCGAAGGCCCCGCGATCGCGACGATCTGGTGGGCCCGTCCGGACGGATGGTATCCGGACTTCGCGCCGCCGTCGGACTTGCATGTCGCTTGGCAGCAGGGGAACATCGCGATTTATTCGGCGTGAGCGTCCTCCGATGAAGGTCTTCGTGGTGAGCGGGAAGAACCCCCGGCTGGATCCGGGAGGGTACGCGGCGTATGCGCGCGTCCTGGGGGAATGCCTCGCCGAGCTGGGCCACGATGTCCACTTCGTGTGCTTCGGTCCACGGGACGGGCGGATGGACGCGCGGGCCGGTCCGATCCACGTCGTGGGGTCGAGACTCCTCCCGTGCAGGACCGAGTTCTACCCGGCATGGAGCGCCTTGTTCGCCCGGACGATCCTGCGGATGATCCCGACCACGGGGACGCCCGTCGCCGTTCACGGCATCGGGCCTTGGTGTCTCGCCGGGACGATCGCGAGAGAACGTAGCCGGGCGGTCAAGGTCGTCGCGAGCTACTTCACGACGCTCCGGGACGAGGCGCGTGGACTCTCGAAGGGCGTCGCGATCTCCGATTACGGAATCGGCCCGAAAGTGCGCCACCTCATCGGATACCTTGGAGTGCTCGCGACCCTCGATCCGATCGAACGGTACGCCGTCGGGGGGACGGAGCTCGTGCTCGTCCATTACGAGTACACCCGTCGGCTCCTCATCGAGGGCATGGGGATCGACCCTTCGCGAATCGTCAAGATTCCGTACGCCGCAGGCCCTGAGCCCAAGAGGGGGGAATCCGTCCGCCGGGCCGACGGGCCGGAGCGGTTCGAAATCCTGAGCGTCGGGCGACAGGAGCCTCGGAAAGGCATCAACGTCTTGCTCCGCGCCCTCCGCATCCTCCGCGATCGCGGCGTTCGGTTCCACGCGACGATCATCGGCTCCGGATCCCTGCTCGAGGCTCATCGTGCGCTCGCACGACGTCTCGCGCTCTCCGATGTCGTCGCCTTCCCGGGGTTCGTCCCCGATCTCGCACCGTACCTTGGGGCCGCCGATGTGTTCGTCCTCCCGTCCCTTCAGGAAGGCAGCGGGTCCATCTCCCTCTTGGAGGCGATGAGTGCGGGCCTCCCGCCGGTCGTCTCCGCGTGTGACGGCTTGCCTGAGGATGTCCAAGATGGCGTCAATGGACTGCTCGCCGCTCCCGCGAATCCGCAGCACGTGGCGGATGCCCTGGAGTCCCTCTTCCGAGACACGACCCTGCGGTTTCGCCTCGGGAGCGCGGCGAGGGAGTCGTACCGCGCTCGATTCCAGTCGACCGCGATGAGCGAGGCCCTCCGACATCAGTACGACGGTCTGTTCCCCCGATCCTTCGGGGATCGGTGAATGAACGTGTCCGCCTTTCGAGAACGGCTGCAGTACCCGGAAAGATGGGATGCCAGTCGCGCGCCGAAGGCCTCGCGGATCGTAGCGCTGATCGAACGGCGACGGGGCCGGCTCGGGGCGGACAGGACCCTGGAAATCGGATGCTCGACGTGCGGGATGACGCAGGTGTTCCGCAGTCACTTCGGCCGAGTCACCGCGATCGACGTGGACGTGACCGCCCTCATGACATGCGGCCCTGCGTTCGAACGGGTCCTCGCGTCCGCCACCGCGTTGCCGTTCCGACATGAGGCCTTCGATGTCCTCATCGCCAACCACACGCTCGAGTTCGTGCGCGGCGTCCCGAAAGCCCTCCGGGAAATGGAGCGGGTCCTCCGGGCCGACGGACTCGTCTATCTCGCCGCCGTGAACCGTCTCAAGTTCGTCCTCGCGCGGCTCCTCCCGGGAAGGCTGAAGCGGGCATTCTACGACCTCTTCCATTCCGGCGAGTCGCACATCGGTCATCCGCTCGCCTACTGGGAATGGCGCGAACGCCTCCGCAGATTCGAGGTCACGGACGGGACCCTCGATGTGCTGGCCTACCCCGACTCGTCCGACCCGCCGGCCGCGATCCGGATCGCCCGGAGGATTCCGCCGGCGATCCTCCGCGTCCTCGCCCCCTTGTTTCCGAGCTGGGTTTTCTACCTTCGGAAAGCGCCCCCGACTTCGTGAGGCGATCTCCGTCGGCGAGGGCTATCGGTACGCGCCCAAGGGATGGGCGGTGATCCATTGGACCTCGGAAGCGGTCACGTCTCCGACGACGAACGCCGCGCCGGTGACGAATACGTTGGATGCCGTCTGGTTGAACCAGAAGGTGATGGCGTTCCATCGACTCAGGGGGCGTATGTACGCCTCGAGGTAGGGCAGGCGAACCTGGGCGACGGCCAAGTTCCCGGTCCCGTTCCCCTGGAAGCTGCCTGCCCGGATGTAGACCCCGGTCGCAACCCAGAGGACCTTGACGTCCACGGTCCCGGTGAAGTTGTCCCGATAGAAGAGGAACAGGGAGCCGTTCCCGTCGAGCCGGCCGAACGCTTCCTGCGTGCGGACGGGATCGATCCACACCTCCATGCGCCCCGCCCGGCCCGGGCGGAGGCCGACCCCGAGGCCGTTGACGAGAAGCCATCGATCCGCCCGATCGACCGAGACGGCGCTCGTGGCGTAGACATCGTCGAAGTCCCCGAATCGGTTCGCGTACAATTGCCGAGGCAAGTTCGCAGGGAAGGTCGCGTTGGACACCACCTGATAAATGGTGATCAGCGGGTTCTGGTACACCTTCAGGAAAAGGGGAGAGTAGTCGACGTAGTCGAGGAGCCCGTGGCGAGGAATCCACTCGTACAGGCTTCGATCGATCTGCAATTGGCTGATCCAGACGTGGGTGATGCCGTAGAACTCCAAGATCGCCTTCGCTTCCTCCGGGTCCCAGGACGAATAGATGAGAGGCAGGTCGTGTCCTCCCAGCTCATTCAAGGAGATGGCCCGTCGATGCGAATAATACGCGACTTCCGGCCATCGATCGCCCAAGATGAGGGCGGAGTCGTTCGTGTTCTTTTCCAGCCATCCCCCGGCCTCCATGACGAACTCCATCCTCCCCCAGAAGGTCCCGCCCGTCGTCGACTGATTCGCGACGAGGGCGATCTCTCGGTTCGCCTCCATATTCGCCGCGGTCGGCACGATGACGATCGCCAGGACGACCGTCAGGGTCACGACCCGGCGGGATTCCAAGGCGCGGATTCGCCTGACCCGGCTCTGACGGGCGCCCTTGGCAGCCAACTCGACGATCCGAAGGGCGCCGACGCCCGCAGGCAATGCCGAGAAGACTGCGACGGTGACGAGATAGCGCCAAGGGAGAGACAGGTACCAAAGCAGGAATGCGTACAACGATTGGTTGGAGAACAACAGGATCGCCAGCGTCCTCCTCGTTCGGTCGAGCGCGATCGCAACATATCCCACGGCGGTCGCGACCGCAATGACGTAGAGGAACGGTGCCGGCGCCGTGTAGAACTGAAGGTATACCACGAAGCCGACAGCCTGTTCGGGAGGGACGGAGAAGACGACACGGATGGAATTGAGCACCTCCATGGAGCTCGGGTCGACCGTCCACTTCGGCTTCAGGAGCACCTGGGTGATTGGGTAGCCGGGCGGATAGTCGATTGTGCCCGCGGTCTGGATTTCGAGAATGATCCATGGCGAGGCGATGAGTAGCCCGCCCAGGACGGTCGCGAGCACCGCCCGGAATGGGAAGGTCCATTCGGTGCGTTTCGGGCCGCGCGACCGCCCGAGGAACGCCGCCAACAACGGGGCGGACAGCAACAACGCGAGGATCGCAACGTACGCTTGTTGCTTCGTGGAGAGGAGGAGTGCGAGCCCGGCGATCGCCCCGACGAGGTCCCGTCGTCTCCGCTTCTCAATGTAGTAATGGAACTCGAAGAACGTGACAAGGGTGAACAGTGCAACGGCGGACTCCATGAGAGTCTCGACCGTAACGATGAAAAGGTGCCGTTCGCCGATGAGGACGATCGCGGCGAGGGTCGCGACCTTGACCCCGTAGAGTCGTTTGGCAAAGAAGAACATGCAGACGACGGCGAGGCTCCCCAGCAACGGGGAAATTGCTTTCAGGCCGGCCTCACCGCCGAGGACATAGCCGCCCGCGAGCAGGACGAAGAAGAACTGAGGGTATGATATCGGCCACCCTTTTCCGGGATCCGTCACGTAGTACGGAATCTGATCGGCCAGCCGTCCCGTCGCGACGATGTGTTGGGCGAGGAGCGCGTGCGCAGCCGAGTCGCCCTCCAGAGCGATCGATAGGGCCAACGGCAGGCGGAAGGAGAGGTCCGCGATGAACAGGAGGAGGACCGGCCAGTTCTGCTCCGCAATCAGGGCGTGTCGAACGCCCCGTGATGCGGCCGCGAGTCCGGTTCGCAGGCGCACGAAGGTCGCGTCTACGAGGGTTTCCATCCGATTCTCCGCGGTGCCGGTGCCGTGTGAGACCGCGGCATCAATTGAACACGCTATATTTGTTTTCCGCGATTCGGCGGCCGAGGTTCGGACCTTGTCTATGGATACGTTCAGAAGGTGACGGGGCCTACGCCTCGCGAGCTCAGGAGCATGGATCCTGGGCCTGGAAGGATCGCATGACCGTCGCTGGGGCGCTCGAACGGGTCCGTCGAATCGGGGCGGATCGGTTCGTGGCCTCGACCGGGGTCGTCTTGGTTGCAACGCTCTCTTCCGGCGGCCTCGCATATGCGTTCCAGGTCCTCGTCGGAAGGTCCCTCGGACCGGAATCGTTCGGAGAGTTCGCTGCGCTCGCCGGCCTCCTCGCGTTTCTTCTATACCTCACGAGCGCCGTCGCTACCATCGAGGCTCGACTCGTTCGTGAAGTGGCTTCGTCCCCGTCGCAGGTCGGCTTTCTGCTCAACGCCTTCTATCGCAGGATGGCGATCGTAGGGGCCGTCTCCGCTGCGGTCACTCTCTTGCTCTCCGGTTACGTCGCCGAGCTCCTCCACTTGCGCAGCGTGGCTCTCGTTTGGCTCCTCTCGGTCGGGGTCCTGGGCTCGTTCCTCCTCGCCGTTGGACAGGGTGGCCTCCAAGGCTTGGAGAAATTCCGCCTGCTCTCCGCGACTTTCCTCCTAAATTCCGGGCTCCGGCTGGCGGTGGGTGTGGGGTTGGTCCTGCTGGGTCACACGATCTGGGGGGCGGTGGGCGCGATCGTCCTCGGGATCTTGTGCGCGTCCATCTTCGGGGCGTTCCATCTGAGGGCATATCTGGCCGCGCGGGAGCGGACCGCGCTCCCGGTTCGATCCCCGGATCTTTTCGCGCGGGCCGCAATTCTCGCAACCCTGTTCTCCAGCATTCCAACGAACGTGGACGCGATGGCGGTGCAACACGCATTGCCCGGGTTGGAGGCCGGCATCTTCTCGGCGACCGCGGTCCTCGGGCGGATCACGTATTTCGTCCCCTCGGCGGTCGTCCTGGTGTTCTTTCCGATGGCGGTCTCGCAATCGGCCCGACCGGTTCCACCCTCGGCTCTCGTTCTGAAAGCCCTGACCATCGCAATCTCGGCCTCGGGGACGATCGCCCTGGTCCTGATCGCCTTCGCGCACCCCGTGGTCGTGCTTTTCTTCGGTGAATCCTACATGGAGGCCACCGCGATCCTCCCGCTCTACTTGTCGTCGATGATTGCGTTCTCCGCATCCATGGTCCTCATGTACTACCATCTCGCCAACCGCAATGCGGGGCCGATCTATGCCGCGACGGCCGCCGTCTGCGCCGGTCTCGTCCCGTTGTGGGCATTGCCGGTCTCCCTGACCCAGGCCGTGCAGATCCTCTTGCTCTCCCATGTCGCGTCGCTCGCCGTGCTCTCCGCGACCACCGTGGCATGGGTCGTCGGGCACGGTCCGAGACGAGCCGCGACGGTCCGCGGGCCTGGGGGAGCGCGGATCGGGAGGCCGCAGGCACCCGTCCCTCCCGAGGAGTATACCGGCGAGTATTTCCGGATGCATTCGGAACGATATGACCGAAAGGACATGTGGGCGAGGAACCGGATCGAGGACATCGTGGAGTCCGTGGTCCCGCAGCCCGGCGAGCGAATCTTGGACGTCGGCTGCGGCATCGGGATTGCCACGATGGAGTGCGCCCGTCGAGGGGGCATCCTCTTCGCGGTCGACTATGCGGTCCCCGGGCTCCGGCTGCTGAAAGAACGTGTGGACCACGACGGCGGGGCCTTGCGGGTGTACCCCATCCGAGGACTCGTCGACCGCCTTCCGATGAAAGCCGCCAGCGTCGAGAAGATCGTGCTCGCGGATGTCGCCGAGCACATCTTCATGGACGAATTCGAGCAATTTATACGGGAAAGCCGGCGGATCCTGCGACCCGGTGGCCAGCTTTTCGTCTACACACCGAACGCCGAGAGCCTGTACTTCCGCATCCCGGAGAGAATCCGGGACCTGATCAAGATCTACTCGGCGTGGCTCTCGGTAACCCGAGCGGACGGAAGCGTCCGGTCGAGGATTACGCTCGCCCGGCGTCTGATCGAACACGACTCGAAGTACGAGCGGCTTCACGTCGAGTACAAGATGCCGGGTGCCATCTGCGATGCGTTGACCGACGGCGGCTTTGTCATTCGCGATATCCGGTTCTCACGTCCGCGGGTGAACCGCTTTGCGCAGCGATCTCGCCTCGAGCGGAAAGTGTCCAAGCACGTCGTCGTCACGGCCGTTCGAGACCGGGGTCCGTCGGAGAAGGGCCCGCACGAACCGTAGGGTCGCCGGCAAGGGTCCAGGCGACGGGTCGGTTTGCCTCCCGGTCGAGGACGGCCTTCCGCAGTCGATACAGGATCTGTGCCTGGGTCCTGCGATCCGTCCGGTGGGACTCCGCCAGCACGCCCGTCAGGGCGGCCTGGGCGCTGAGCACGAGCAGCGCGATCAGCGCGGCTTCGCCGAACAGCGAGGCGGTGTCCGGGCGGTTCGGGCTCGGCCCGAACAGGAAGAGCCAAGCGCCGAGGGGGACGGCGAGGGCGAGGAAAAATAGGCTCACGGTCCCGAACAGCCGCAAGGGGCGATACGCGGCGTATCCCCGAAAGAGGGCCGCGGACGCGTTCCGGAAGTACGTCCAGAGGGTCGGGATGAGACGGGAACTCCCGTTCCTTCGGCGGAAGCTGACCGGCACGTTCTGGAGCCTCAGGTTGTGTGCCGCAACCTGGAAGAGCATCTCGTGGGTGAAGGTGTACGACTCCTGGAGATTCATCCGCAAACCGGCGTCCCGGCTCAAGGCCCGGAAGCCCGTTTGGCCATCGACGATCGGTAGGCGGGTCGCCTTGCGGATCGCCCGCGTGGCGATCTTGTTCCCCAGCCGCTTGAGGTACGGGACATGATCGAGGTGCTCCACGCTGCGGTCCCCCAAGACCACATCCGCGCGGCCCTCCACGACCGGCTCGACGAGCCTCGGGATTTCCGCGGCGTCGTATTGATCGTCGGCGTCGATGTTCACGATGACATCGGCCCCCCAGGCGAGCGCGAACTCGAGGCCATCGCGGAACGCGACCCCCAGGCCGACGTTCTCGCCGTGGTGGAGGACGTGGTCGGCCCCGGCGTTCATCGCCGCGAGGTCCGTGCTGTCGTCCGACCCATCGTCGATGACGAGCACCTTCACGACATCGATGCCGGGGATCCGGCGCGGGACCTTTCGGACGACGTCTCCGATCGTCGCCGCCTCCCGGAACGCGGGGATCATGACGACCAGCGTGCGGATGGATTCGAATCCCGGTCGGGGGGTCTCGAGGATTTCACGGACGAGCGCCAACGAAGGTCCGACTTCGCCGATGGGATTGGCGGGCGCCGGAGCCCGTTGACGCCACAGTCTCCGCGCGCGGCCGTTCCGAAGAGCCATGGTCGCCTACCGCCGGCCGGGACCGTTCGCGGCCCTCATCGGTACATCACCGTCTCGTCCACGAAGTCTTCCCAGACCCACCGCCGTCCGTGCGCCCGGAACCACTCGATCGTGAGGCGGAGGCCCTCTTCGAACCCGACCCGGGGCTCCCACCCCGTGAGCTTCCGCAGCCGGGCGTTGTCGCAGCAAAACACGTTGATATCGTACCGGCGGAGGCGCTTCTTGTCGACGACGATCTTGGCGTCCCTCTTGTCCATGAGACGCCCGACGATCCGAGCGACCTCCTCGACGGAGTACGCGATCCCCGATCCGACGTTGACGGCGCTCCCGTTCGGTGCGTCGGAGGCCATGAGCGCCATCAGGCCCCGCGCGGTGTCGTCGACGTACGTGAAGTCCCGCTTCGCCCGGACGTTCCCCAATCGGACGACATCGGACCGGTCGAGCTGGGCGATGATCTCCGGGACGACGTACGGCTCCGTCTCCCGCGGCCCGTACGCGTTGAAGATTCGCGCGATGACGACCGGGATGCCGTGTTCCAGGTGCAACGAGAAACAGAGGCGGTCCGCCGCGAGCTTCGAGACCGCGTACGTATTCAGCGGGTGGAGGGGATGGTCCTCGTCGATCCGCGGCGCCTGGGCCTCGCCGTACACCTCCGTCGAGGAGACGTACAGCACGCGCTTCATCTTCGTCCGCTTGGCGAGCAGGAGGACGTTCATCGTGCCTTCGACGTTGATCCGGAAGAACCGCTTCGGGACGTCGTACGCCGTCGGCACGTACGTGTCCCCGACGCAATGGAACAGGTACTCGACGTTCGCGTCCGTCGCGGCATCCAAGAGCTTCCATTCATCGAGGACGTCGCCGGGGACGACCGTGATCCGGCCGGTCAGCTCATCGATGTTCGCGCGGCTGCCGTGGAGGAAGTTGTCGTAGACCGTGACGTTCGCGCCCGCTTCGAGGAGCTCTCGGACGAGGGAGGAGCCGACGAACCCCGCTCCGCCCGTGACCATGACGCGGCGGCCCCGATACCCCGCGAAGCCCAAGCGCGACCGGTCCTCCTTCAGCGGCAATTCTCGCCTCCCCTTTAGCACTTCGCTCGGCCCGCTTCGGGGCGGTCCATCGGTTCCTCGGGCGTCGCCGCGACGGTTCGAGGGTCGTCCGACGCCGCCCGCGCCGCCGGGAGCGCGAGGACATCGGCCAGCCTGGGTCATCGGCCCCCATCCCGCAGGGCCTGCCGCATCGCCTCGGCGGCGGTGGCGGCCATCGCCTCCGTGATCCCGTTCCCCGAGGGCAGGCTCAGGCCCCGCCGGGCGAGGTCGTCCGTGACCGGGAAGCGGCCGCGGGCGCCCCGTCCCGCCCGGAGGAACGGCTGCCGGTGGAGCGGCCAGAAGCTCACGCGCGACTCGACCCCGGACGCCGCGAGGCGGCGGGCGATCCGCGCCCTCCGGGCCGCCCCGCCCGGGACGAGGACGGTGTACATCCAGTAGACGTTCCGCGCCCACGAGGCCTCCGCGGGGAGCGTCAGCCCGTCGATGCCGTCCAGGCGATCCGCGTAGATGCGTGCGCACGCCCGGCGGTGCTCGACGAAGGCGTCGATCCGGCGGAGCTGCGCGAGCCCGATAGCCGCCTGGACGTTCGTCATGCGGTAGTTGTACGCGACTTCGGCGTGTTGATAGTCCCGGTTCGGATGGGCAAAGGCGAGGTCCCGGAGCCGGCGGGCGCGATCCGCCAGCGCCTTCGACCGGGTAACGACCATCCCGCCTTCCCCGGTCGTCAGGATCTTGTTCGAATAGAAGCTGAAGCAGCCCGCCGTGCCGATGCTCCCGACCGGCGTCCCGCGGTACAGCGCCCCGTGGGCCTCCGCCGCGTCCTCGACGACCGCGAGCCCTCGCTCCCGCGCGAGCCGCCGGAGCGGGTCCATGTCCGCGGGGTGGCCGTACAGGTGCACGGGCATGATGGCCTTCGTGCGACGCGTGATCTTCCGCTCGACGTCCGCCGGGTCGAGGGTCCATGTGATCGGGTCGACGTCCGCGAAGACGGGGGTCGCGCCGCCGTACAGGACCGCGTTCGCGCAGGCGACGATCGTGAAGTCCGGGACGATGACCTCGTCCCCCGGCTTGATCCGGAGGGCCGCGAAGGCGAGATGCAGCGCCGTCGTGCCGCTCGTCGTCGCGACCCCCTCGCGCCCCCGGACGTATCGGGCGAAGGCGCTCTCGAACTCCGTCAGGAAGGGCCCTCGGGAGGAGATCCACCCGCTCTCGATCGCTTCCGTTACGAGTTTGAGTTCCTCGGGACCTACCGAAGGCGCGGACATCGGCACCGGTCCGCCTCGAGCGACATCCTTCATCGGGGTTCGCCTTCCCGGTGCCGCGCTAGCTCATCGTCTTCGGTTCCGCCCTCGGGTCTTCGGGGGGATCCGAGGCTGGGGCCTCAATTCGTCCCAAGACCTGCGCGGCCTGCGGTGAAAGCGCGGTAACGTTGGTCTCGATTGGTGGGGGGCCCGAAGGGCGCCCGATTCCCAGGGCGACGCCTCCGTTGGGCGCCCGATGCAGCACCGGATGGATGTCGACCCAGACGCCGGGCGGCGTCGCGATGAACGTCAGGACCCCGGAATCGTGTCTGGAGGCCCGGGAAGGCATCAGTGCGGGTTTCTGACCTCGGCCCGCAACCCCTCCCACTTGAGCACTTCCTGATGCAGCCGGACAGGGACTCCCGCCCAGCTAGCCTATGGCCGATTGGATGAAAAGTACTTAAGTTTTCTCGGAGCAGATTAGGAGACGGTCAATGTGGCGCCTCCGGATTGCAGAGGCGGAATGTTCCGCTCCCTGAGGAGACCGAACCACCGCTCGATCTGGCGAGGCCTGACCAAAAACGGAGGGCTTCGGCCTCCATCCTCCCCTATTTTGTTCACAGATGCTCAGTCAGTGAGACGCTCCACTCGGCCGGATGGTTGCGCCCGTCCGCCGCATTTGAGGCATGCGCTGCAGGCGGTGTACGATGGCTTGGTTCGACGCGCTCGGCCGCTCACCGGATCTGCCTCCTGAGGCGTCGAATGAGCGTTGGCACGGGACCTAGCGCCTCGTGCGCTTCCAAGAGCGGGCGCTCACGGTTCACGCGAGCGACGCCAGTCGGTGGCGATGAGTCCGAGATGTCATAGCTGGCTCTATCGCTGCAGGTGAGCCTCAGCGGATTTGTTCGTCACGACATGTTGCAACCGGAGCTGATCTAGAGTCGTCGTCTCTGTCGCTGGCCGAGGAAACGCACGATTGAGAAGAACCAGCCGGCCATTTCTCTGATGCCAAGCTTGCTGTTACCATTCGTGCGCTCGACGAATCTAATCGGGACTTCGCGTGCTTGGAAGCCCGCAGCAAGTGCCACCACGAGCGAGCGGACACCCCATGCATAACCGTCATCTTCAACATTAGCGACGATGAGTTTGGCACAATCGCGGTTGAAGACACGATAGAAGGTCGTGTGTTCGCGAAGGCCCGTGTGGAAGAGCAGCCGGCAGGCGCCATTACCTAGGATGCTGAGAAGGCGTCGCGTCGGCGGCCAGCCCACAATAGTCCCGCCCTCGGTATAGCGACTACCTTGGACCAAGTCCACATCGCGGGCTGAGTCGATGAGCGTCGGCAGCTCTTCCGGATCGTGCGACCAGTCGGCGTCCATGGTGACAATCCGATCGCATTCGGTGTGATCGAGGGCGAACCGGATTCCATCCCGCACGGCCGAGCCGATTCCGTACCGCGCACCCCGCTCGATTACGTGAATCCTCCCGAACCGCTGGCGGAGGGCCGAAATCGAGTCGAGGGTCCCATCCGAACTCCCGTCGTCCACGATGATGATCTCAGGCTCTTCCGGGAACAGGCTCTCGATTTTCAAGATCAGTTCGGAAGCATTTCCTCGCTCGTTGAGCGTTGGAATTACTATGCTCATCCGGAGGGTCCCGGGAGGCTGCTCGAGGATGTGGCTCTTCAGCGTCGCTCGCTCCTCTCCAGGAGCGCGGGCCGACTCGGAGGTCATCCCGTCCAGGCTCTCCGATTGCTCAAAATCCCCTGGTCGCACGTCTACTGGCCAATCACAGGGGTCGCTCGAGGACGATTCGGCGGAGACGTTGCCACTCTGAGCTTGGCGAGCGAGCCTGTCCCATGCAACGCATACTTGGTCCTCCACAACGACCAAGCCGTCCGCGCTAACGACTCAATCGTACCGACAACTCTCAACCCCGCCCAATCGCCAAATTGCAGCTACCGCAAGGAACCGATTTCCTTTAAGGATTCGCCCAGTTCGATGGATGGACTAGTCCTTGCTTCTCTCGCTCTCCGCTCACGTTCTGTAGGCCTTCGGTCTGCTCGAGACATTGGATACAAGCAGAAGCGGAACTAGGGCGGCGAAATCCACGAGAAGGACGATCGCGGGCGAGAGTTTGGGGATCACTCTCTGGCTACCCGACCATTGCATGACTACCTCGGCAATAGCGAATCGTCCCCCACCGTTTGAGATTGGATCGGTGTGTCCGAGGTCGACCGCAGAGATTGAACCAGCTGGCGGAAGCGTGAACATGACTCCCCCCGCTTCGACGCGCTGTTCTAAGGGCGAGAAGTCGATTGTTGCCTGATTCCATCCGACCCCGATGGATCCGAGGTCGACCGAACGGTTCGCAGCTTGATCGAAGAACGTGAGCGTTCCAGCGCCGCGTCCGGCGGGAATCACGCCAAACCAGGTGGAGTTCGCTCGCAGGATTACTAGACGCTCCGTCCCATACAGAGTTTCAAGTCGGAACGTGAGCCGAATCGAGATTCGATCCCCCGCGAGATCATTCTCGATGTAGGCCGTCCCATTCGGCCCTGCCGTGTCGAAGAGGATTCCCGACGTTCCGTTCGGATGAAGGGAATATTGGCCGCTTCCGTGGAACACCCATCGGAAGGAGAGAATATCGGCGCGGAACTGATCCGTCAGTACGAAGCTTCCATCTGGGAGCACGTCGAACAGGGCAAAATCGGTCGGATTAACGGGACGGATGTGGGACGATTGGTACGCGGCGAATGTCGCGAACAATGCGACGAAGGTCACAGACAGGACCATCGTGACCAGCCGCCGTCGCGATTGACTCATGACGTGTTGGGGGTCCGTGACCTCAGCCCTCGTCGGAGGGGAGTCGTTGGCGCCGCGAGACCAAACTGGTCGTATGCAGAGGAGTGCAACGAAGAAGGAGACTGCAACCGTGGCCGCTGTGAGAAACGGGGCCAGCTCTGGGGGAAGAGATTCATGAGCACGGGTTCCTGGAACTCCTGAAATCAGAGTCCAGTAGGAAAGACCGCTCGCCCCCGAAAATGCGTCCGGATACCACCCGTTGTAGATGAGAGCGTATGCGAACGCTGGCACCCAGAGCCCTAGTGCGATCCGCTGTTGGGCGCCCCGATTGTGGCGAAGTGCGTGCAAGGTGACGAAGGGGAGCGCCCACAGGAAGTAGTTCGGGCTCCATCGAACCGCCAAGAGATACGAAAGCAGGATTACGAACCCGTGAGCGGCGGTCAGATCGAGTTTCCCGTTCCGGACGAGTGTATATGTCCATGCGAGACCCAAGACTAATCCACCGGCCGCGACGAAGGCTAGGGACGAGTCGAGAGGGCCGGTGAACCAGCTGACTTCCCGCCATGCAGTGAACTGCGGGTCAAGCTGGCCACGATTGGACCCGCTAATCCCCCCGGAGAAGCCGAAAACGACCCCGAGATAGGATCGGGCATCGTAGAGAAGAAACGGTGCTGAGGTTAGGGCGGGAGCCAGTGCCGCGGCTCCGAGGACCTTGAGCTTCTTTGGGATCCCATGGACCAACGCGAGGGCCATAGGGAGGAAGACGGATGGGTAGACTTTGGTCGCGATTCCGAGGCCGAGCGTGAAGGAACCCAGGATCACGTCCCGGTCCGTCTTCCGTAAGAGAAAGTGAAGCGCGAGCACGGTGAAAAAGACGGCAATTGGATCGTTCTCCCCCCAGATTGCCGTCACGAGGATTGTGAACGGGTTGAAGAGATACGCGATGGCCGCGGTTCTGGCAAGCCGTTCCGAGCCGCCTAACTGCCGCATGATTCGGAGGAGGAGGATCGAAATTCCAGCATCTGCGGCGACGGCGGGAATTCGAAGCCAGATTCCGAAGAGAATCGGAGCTGAGCCGGAGCCCTCGTAAGCTGTGAGTGCGAACAAGAAATACTCAGCGGGGTACGGCCAAGGACCGAGCTGGGCGAATCGAGGGTCGGACGCAAATAAACTGAATGGATCTTTGCCGGTGAGTAGGACCTTCGTGCCGAGGTGAGCCGCCCAGAAGTTGTATGGGTCGCTGAACCAGGGAATCAAGACAAGTCGTATGCCGATTCCGACGACCAACGCGAGACCGAGCGACGGTTCCCAAAGGATCTTCTGCCATCGCTGGAGCCACTCAAGAATTGAGTTCGCCACCCGGTCAGCTCCTACCCCTGTGAGATAATTCGCAGACGATGCCGTAGGCTTGAAAGTGGTTCGAATCCTCGGGGGCCCATACGCTCCAGGATCTCAGAATCGGGTACCTTGCGAGCGGATTGGACTTCGGCTCGCCGGCCCAGCGTCTCCCGAAGTCGCCAGACGTTCCAGGCGACCGCGCGCCAGGGAGCCCAAAACAATGCGGCACTCCTCTCACGAACTGCCAATCCAAGGGACTTTGCAACTGTAAATAGGAGGAACTGAGGAAGTCCGCGCGCCAGCGAAGATGGCTGATAGTTCTTCAGCATCGCCCTGAGATAATTTCGGTGGACCCAGTAGACCCTCGTGGGATTCATTCTTCCGATGCTGGCGGAGAACTCGTGGACGACTTTCGCTCTTGGTGCAAGCAATGATTTGTAGCCCAGGAGGCGGAGTCTCCATCCGAGATCGAAGTCCTCGCAATACATGAAGAAGGCCTCGTCAAATCCGTGGACTTCTAGGAACGGCTGTCTTCGGAGCAGCATCGCGCCGCCGCTGCCAGAAAAGGGCTCGAAGCCCTCCGGGAAATTGTCGGTGTCGGGATCCCCGAACCCGATGTCTACCGTTCCGGTCCACCAGTATGCCATCCCCCCAAGCGAGTTCAGGATCTTGGGATCATCTCGAAACACGAGCTTGCATGCCGCAACCGCGCATTTGGGGTCTGACTGGACTGCGTCAACGAGCTCTTCAATCCAGGTACGGCTCGCCACCTCTGCGTCTTGGTTCAAGAGTACGACAAACTCCTCGGGGACCTTCGCGATGATCCGATTGTACGCTGCGCTGAAACCGAGATTCGTAGGCATGCGGATTACCTCGACCAATGGGAATTTTGAGCGAATGAGCTCCGGGGTTCCATCCACGCTCGCGTTGTCAGCGACGATTACGCGAAGGGAGGGGTAAGAGGACGACAGAACGCTCATCAGACACGCCTCGATATACTGAACGCCGTTGTAGCTCAGGACGATCACCGCAACCGGCGGGCGGTCAGTCTGAGGCACTGCGATCTCCTACCACCGAGCGGAGGGGGTGCTCCGTCCGTCGCAACGCATGTCGGACTTCTAAGCTTTCGAACACCATCGCTCCGATAATTGCTCGGTCCGGGACGCGTCGGTTTGTCTGGATCTGCCTTCGCTTCGTCAGAGTGTCCGGGAGCATTCGGAGGTTCCAGTGCCAAGCCGACAAGACGGCAACCAGCAAGCGTCGATTGACGAGAGCGAGCCCAAATGCTTTCGCGAGTTTGACTGCAAGGAGGAACGGCGCGATCCAAACGAGCGTCGTCAGACGGTAGTTCTTGATGAGCGCACGGATTTCGTTCCGTTCGAGAAAGTATACCATCCGGTTGAATTTCAGCGCTGATCCGCGCCATTTATGGTGGACGACAACACGCTCGTCCAGCGCGATATCGTAACCGAGCAGTCGTACGCGCCAGCTCCAGTCCAGATCATCGGCATACATGAACATCCGCTCGTCGAAACCACCGGCTTGCTCCCATACGTCGCGACGCGTTGCAAACACGGTCCCGACGGCATAGAATGGACGCGGGTAAGCATCCCCTCGAAACTCTTTCTGACCGGCTCCAATCGCGCGGTTCTGTCCAAATCCCAGGAAGTCGAGGAGCCCACCTGCTGAGTTGATTTTTTCGGGATGATCCAGGTACAACGCGATTCCTCCGGCGCAGCCCGTTTTCGCGTTGGAGAGGTTGGATTCCAGCAACTCAAGCCACTTCGGCGGAACGACGACATCGTCGTTCAAAAAAACGAGAAGACTTCCGGTCGCCTCGGTTGCGCCCAAATTCCAACCTCCCGCGGACCCGAGGTTACGACCTGACTTGACGAATCGTACTGCTGGGAACTCTGGCCCGACAGTCTTTGTGCAGGAGTCAAGGGAGGCGTTGTCGACGACGATGATTTCCGCCTCGCAGGCATCTGAGAGCAAGACGCTCCTCAGACACTTCCGGAGTTGTTCTGCGCCGTTGTAATGGACGATCACGACGGACGTATCGTGCGCAGACGGACTATCCCGTACTCGAAGTTCCATGATGCCAGATCCTAGTGCAGCACGAGCCCCGTGGCGGCCACAGTACGCCCGCGTACCTCAGCAGGAGACGGTCCCATTTGCGCGCACCACACACCACGTGACCCAGGTTGATTCGGGGCAAGCCTAATAAATCCCGACGTCTCCGAGTCATGGCATATCCTAATGCGCCGAAGGCCCCCATCGCCGAGCGACGTGGCGTCGAAGTCGATCCAAGGGCTCACAGAACTTGTCGTCGCACTCGAAGGAAGAGTCGAACGGGTCCTCTCTCGGAATCGGTATTTTGGAGTGCTTGTCCTTCTCCTGACCGTCGTATTCTTTGCGCGCTTCGCATCGATTGCCCTGTCCGTCCCAACAGTCGGTCCGGACTATGGTCACTATCTGATTGCGGCGAACTGGTATGCAGGCGCGGACCGGAGTGGCGAGGGGCCCTTCGACCCTCCGTTCGTGCCGATGCTCGTGCTTGCGTTGGCCCCTTTGGTCGGAAGGATCCCCGCGCTCCAGATCCTAGGGGCGGCGGCACTGGTCTCGCTCTTCCCGGCGGCGGTCTACTTCATGAGCAAGTTCGTGCCACGTTGGGCCGCCCTGCTCGGCTCAGCCGTTTTCGTTCAATGGCAGACGTTCGTGGAGTTCATCACCTTCGGCGGCGTCACGAACCTGTTCGGCATCGCGTTCAGCCTCGTCTTGTTTCGCCTACTCTATGAGACGCTGGATGAACCAGTCCGAGGCTGGCGTCCGCGGCGCAAGGATGTCGTGGCCTCTGCCGTCCTTTTCCTTATCGTCTCGACGCACCACTTCACCGCTCTTCTCGTCGGCGCCACGCTCCTCGTCTGGATTTCGTTCCACCTCCTGCTGCGGACGAGAGATCGCCATGCGAGCGGATGGACGGCGATTCGGGTTGTGGCGCTCGGTGCCCTGCCGAGTCTCCTTTACGTCCCGTACCTCCTTTCCCTCGTAGCAGCGGATATCGGCGGGGGATTCGGGCAGCCGACCCCACTCGGGACCCTTTCGTTTGCGATCGTGTATCCGTGGCGCGTCACCACTGAGGTCTGGATTGCGTTCCTGATCCTCGCGCTCTTGGCCGTCACGCGGTTCGGACCGTCCTCTCCTCTTTTGCCCGTCGTCAGTGCGCTCTCGCTGACTCCTCTTGTCCTCGAAATGACCATTCTCGCATCGCATCCGGTGCGGACCCTATTCTTCTTGGAGTTTCCACTGGTGTTCCTCGCGCTCGTCTGGTCCGTCCGGGGAGCACCAGCGAAGTCGTTCGGGCTCCGTTCCGGAACCCCTCATGCACTCGGCGAGGCGATCTGTGTCGGAGTGTTCGTGGTCGCCCTCCTCGTGCTCCCAAGTTCGGGCGCTGCTCTGCAGATTGAAGGAATGAGCTACTCGCATCAGTTCATGACCGTCCAGACGCTCCAAGCGTTCGACTGGATCGCGAGGAACACCCCTCCGACCTCCGTCTTCGCGGTCGATGCAATTGAATCACCGGCTTTCAACGATCGATGGATGGGCATGGCCACCGGGTGGTGGCTCGAGGGCTACGCGGACCGCAAGGCAATCTACGAGGCAAATCCACCTCTACTTTCGTCCCTTCCAAAATGGGAGGATGCCCGGGACGCAAACCGCCTCTTCGCCGGGGACACCATCTTCGAAGACGGGCTCCTTCGGGTCGCAGACGGGTTCCCATTCGACGATGGGGCGGCCCCGAAGGTTTACACGGGGTATTTTCAAGACTATCGCGAGTTTGTCGGCTTCGCAGTGCCACGGCTTGTCAACACGAGCACAGGACAGGCCTTCACGTTGGTCCTTGGAGCCGATCCGAATTTCGGCCGAGGGTTGGAGGGCGGCGTCGGCTGGGTCACGGGTAACTACTCCGGCCCGGGATTCACAGGTTCTCGTTCGACCCTGTATAGCCATCAAAACGAGACGGTGACGCTCGAACTCACGTTGAGCTTCAATCCGAACGCGGCGTGGAACGCCGTGGAGATGACGATCAGACTCCCGTCGTGGACCCTTGTGGACTTGGGTTCTATGGGCCAAGGCGTCATCGGCTGTCGCGTGCCGGACATGTTTGGCTACCAGACGCAGGTCGGACGAATCACGTTCGCAACCACGAACCTGAGTGTCTCGTCCCAAGTCTCACAACTTGGGACCCCGGGCGAGGGCGGAATCGGCCTCCGCTGGAATTCCGAAGGCTCATTCATGAAGCTCGATGCGACCGTGGCGCTGACGCAGCTCTCGTCCTTGGGGACCGCGCCTCACCCTCCGTTCATGCGGACCTCCACGCAGATCCTCGCAGACCATTCGATTGGTTTTCTCTTCATCACAGCGCAATCTGCCTCGAACATCCAGAGGTTCGATCGCCAGGCTGTACGATTCTCGCGGGTGTTCACGAACTCCGCCGCGGTCGTCTTTCGCGTAGGCTGATTCGTGATGCGGTAAACACCGTCAGCTCCAATCGGTCACCATGCAGCTCGAGGTCGCCAGCACAGTAACCGCGTAACCGGGCTCATAGGTGGAAATGCCCCGACAATCCCGTAAAGTCATTCATCGCGTCTCTCGAGTTCTGCCAGGAACAGGTACCCCCACTCGTTGAATGGAGCCTTGTCGGCAAGACGGTCCTCGAGCAACCCTGCGATTCGTGAGATAGGTCCTACGCGATCATACTCAACGGCTAGGTTCCAGGGTGGCAGTAGGATTTGTAACCCTTCGAGGCGACGCAGTGCGAACCCCCCGTTGAAAAACCGAAGAAAAGCGCGAGGGGAGTAAAACCGCGTCGGGATCACGTAGTTTCGCTGGGACGGGTGGCAAGTGATCGGCACAGGGACATCATGTCCTAGTCGACGGAACGCTTTCCTGGGCCTGAGGACTAGCGGATAGAATAGTATCTCGAAGAGCGAAGCTTGGTTGACCACTGAGCAAATGAACTTCCCCCCAGGCCGCAACAAACGTGCCATCTGTTGAGCGATGACTGGGAGTCGTGGTTCGAAATTGAGAACACCTCCGTGAGAATATGCACCGTCGAACGATCCTTCGCCAAACTCCTGAACGAGAGTTCCGACATCATGGGCAGGCATTCTCCTACATGCCAGGTTCCTCAGTCCTGCGTCGTAAGCTCGTTTCTGTAGTAGATCTACCATCCTTTGAGAGATATCTGTTGCGAGCACTTCGACGCCGAAGGCCGCCAAGGCCAACGCTTCAATTCCCGTGCCCGATCCTATTTCCAGGACACGGAAACCTGGTCTAAAAGCGCTCAGCAAAGCGGACTGCATTCGCTTGCGAAGTCGGTTGTTTATCGAGTTCTCTAGTTCCACATCGTCATAGATGTCGGAAATCAGGTCGTAACCGTGCGCGACAAGGCTGTAGTATTCTGAAGTGGGGCCGAATGAAGGCAGCCTCATTCTCAGTCGCCGTCAAGGATGGGTGGCCATCCTCCGTCTGTGGTTGCGTTCTCGGGGTGACATTCAAAATGGGCTCCGATCGAAGTATGCTGGATAGACGGGCCGCACCTGCGCCAGACGTGTGCCCCTGGGCGATCGGCCATTTTTAGAGTCCTCTGGCACCATACATCGCGGTGATTAGGTCCATGGTCTCCCCGATGTCGTAGCCCGCCTTTGCAACAATCCGATCGCGGGTCATGATTCTCCGGTAACCGACGAGTGGTCGCGAGAGAAAGAAGAGGTGGGAATATTTCCTGGTGGTCAGTGCGACGAGTAGTCCATTCTTCTCAATGAGAATTTTTACGGGGTAACGTTCCGATATTACCTTCCCAGCTCGACCTTGGGTCATCCGCAAGTTGCCTCCAGACATTCGTCAGTTGAGTCTATCCGATGTCGCGATTTTCAACTCCTGGTGCCATCAATCTTGGAATACCTCGTAAGGGTACTTGACTCGTTGCAAGAACTCGAGGCGCTCCACCGCGTCCTTGTTGCGCGACTTCAGCCGATGGGCAAACTCGTATGCGCATCTCGTTGCCGCCCGGCTCAATCGGTCCACAATCGAGAGAAACCGCGGATGCACTGAGACTCGCAAGATGAATCGCCCGACTAGGCTGGGTTCGGGCCGGTCGTTCCCCGCGAAGAGTTTTTGGCTGAGTTGCGGGAAGTGTTGAAAAATCCACTCATTTTTCGTGAGCATTTTAGCGAAAAATTCGTCACCTACGAGAGGATTACAATGGAGAAGTTCGAAGGCAAGCCCCTGGTCCTGCCGCGCGAAAGGGGTTGCTTCCGAGTGACTCCAGATGACGTTTATGCAGATCAGCTTTCGGAATCCTCGGGACCGCCACCTCAAGAGGGCAGCCTTGAGGCCGATGGCAAGGGCGACTCCGTAGACAAGGTACTTCGTGCCGTCACGGGTGAAGAGGTCGAAGTCAACGTCATCCCCATTTGTGTAGCCTCCCGAAGCGGCAGATCCCGAGAGAGCGACGCAGTCCACGACCGGACAAGCCCGGATTAGGTCATGCGCGAATTCCTTCGCGACAGACAATGCTTCGCCATTTTGGAGGTGGTGACTCGCAACCCTCGACCTTGATTTGGCGACCAGTCGCTGATTTCCGTGCAAATAGACGAAGCCATCCATGATGGACATCGCGGTCGATTCTCGAGCCAATGTCAGAACCTGTGATGGATCAACAGAACCGCCCAGGAGTTCGGCCGCGAGCGTGTCGACGGAAGGTGCGTAACCCCACTGGTGCATCAGGGCGAGTGTGTCCAGTGCCCGTTTAGCAAAGTCGTTACTGCCGAGTGACGGAACGCTATCAGCCAGGCTCGACTGCAGATTGCTCCCCACTCGCCGTTACTACTCTGATAGTATAAACCTTTCCCAACAAGTTGAATCCTTCCTGCGCTGCTTGGTCGGGCGAGTGGTCTACGAGGGGTTCAACAAATCGGACAGCAGAAGGAGACGCCGCACCCGCTCGTCGAGCGGGGGATAGCGGCTGAAAACGCCTCGCCCGGGTCCGAGGATGCTGAGGCCCCAGGACGGTTTCGGTGGGGGTCCTCGGGTCGCGATTTTCAGGAGGGCCGAGGCGAGGGACGCGGGCTTACCCGTCGACCGGCTGCCCATCTCGTCCGCGAGGTATTCGCGCTCCCGGTGGACGGCCGGGTCAAAGAATTTGCTGAACGGGTCGAAGAACAGGATCTGCGACAGGACGCGGGAGAACACTTTGAACTCCGCGTCGTGGTGTTTCAGGTGCATCATCTCGTGAGCGACCACTGTCTCGACTTCCTCGCGGTCGAGGAGCGAGACGAGCCCGCGGGACACGAGGATCGTCCGCTCGGGCCCCCCGACTGCCATCGCAAGCGCGCGGTCCGATTCGACCATTCGGACTTGGGCGTGTGGAACGCCTTCGAATTCGCCGAGGACCTTCACAAAGTGCGAGAGCCAAGCCTGGTCCTCGCGGAGTTCGCGTGGAGAGAGCTTCCGGAGCACCGCGGCGTTTCCGTATTTCCAGACGATGGAGGAAACCACCGCCGAGGCGGCAATTCCTCCGACCACGGCCCCGAGCACGGCCCAAGGGACGCCATTTCGCGCATACGCCACCATCCGGGCCTGCGAGACGCAGAGGACGAGGCTCCCGGCCACGAACGCCCAGAAGAAAATCGACAGAGCGTACAGTCCGGTCAGGAGGCTCACACGCAGCTTCGCATTGCGGCTGTTCGTGAGGAAGACGTACAGTAAGGTGCCCATCGAGGCGAGACAGACCGTGACCACGGACAGCGAGAGGGGTGAACGCCAGTATGCCTGGAGGGCCTCGCCGATGATCTCGAAGAAGCTAGCCATCCCGCTTCTCCCTGGATTGCCGTTTCTCGACCTCCGTCCTCAGCGATCCGAGCTGATCCTTCGGAAGGGAGGATGGATTCTCGAGCAGGTAGGAGACGGCCGCCCCGCCGAAGGTGTTCAGCACGCGATCGATCATCGCGGCCATCGCCTTTCGATAGGCCCGGCCCTCTTTCAACCGGTAGTAGATTTTCTTCTCGCTCTCCTTCCGAATCGCGATGAGGTCCTTGTCGACGAGCCGGTAGAGAGTCGTCGTCACGCTCGTGTACGCGACATCGCGTGTCTTCCGCACTTCGTCGTAGATTACGCCCGACGTCGCCGGCCCTAGGTTCCGGACAGCACGGAGCACTGCCAACTCGAGGTCGCCAAGCTCCATACGAATACTAGAACGATAGTAATCTAGTTAAAGCTTGCCCACGACGGCCAAGCCTCGAAGGCAGGCCCGCCGGAGGCTCACGCTAGCGCGCCGGCCTGCGTCGCCAGCTCCGTGAACCGCTTCGAGAGAATGTCGAGCCCCGCGACCAGGACGGCCTTCGAGGTGAGCGATCCGTCCGTCTCGAACTCCAGCACGATCCGCCTCGGGTCGTTGCCCACCTTGACCGAATCGACCTTGTACTGCTCGGCGAACTTCTTGCACGTCGCGCAGTCCGACGCCAGCTCGACCGTCTCTTCCTCCCCGGTCGCGGTCGACTGCATGTGGCTCTCGCAGAACGGGACGTCCGGATCGAGGGGGTCGAGCGCCTTGCCGCCCGCCTTCAGGATCGGGTAGTACCGATAGCCGACGCCGTGGGTCGCCTGCCACTTCGCGTGGTCCTTGCCCGTTCCGAGGACGGCGGTCGCGTAGATGAGCATCGCCTGGCCGTCCCCGAGCTTGACGATCGGGATGGCCGCGTCCGTCGGCTTCAGCTTCGCGTCCCCGATCGGCTCGAGGTCCGCCGACGTCACGAGGCCGGGACCGCGCTTGTTGACGGAGTATATGATCGTGCAGTTCGGGCAGCCTTCGCCGTGGCACGTCGGACAGTCCTCCCGGCGGTTGTACAGGCCGAGGTCCGTCGGGATCGGGATCAGGCCGAGCCGATGCGAGATCATCTCGTCGAAGAGCGGGCTCACGCTCTCGTATTCCTTGCCGTCCTCCGCCCGGATCGGCCCGAGGTGGAACTCGACGTCCTCGATCGCCATCTTGGGAACGTCGGCCACGAGGACGCGCCGGATCGCGTTCGCGAACGTCGGCTCCGTCTCCTCGAGGAGGAGCCGCATCGCGTCCGGCGCCTGCGACAGCACGCGGATCTTCATCTCACACCCTCCGACCGCGCCGTCCGCCCTTCGCCTTCGTGCCGTCGTGGGGCACCGGCGTCACTTCCTCGATCCGGCCGATCCGCAGGCCGGCGCGGGAGAGGGCGCGGATTGCGGCTTGCGCGCCCGGGCCCGGCGACTTCGACTTGTTTCCGCCCGGCGCGCGCACGCGCACGTGGATCGAGTCGATGCCTTTCTCCTTCGCGGCGTCGGCCACGCGCTCGGCCGCCTTCATCGCGGCGTACGGCGACGCCTCGTCCTTCGCCGCCTTGACCACCATGCCGCCTGTTGCCTTCGTGATCGTCTCCGATCCCGTGATGTCCGTGAGGGTGATGATGATGTTGTTGTACGACGCGAAGATGTGGGCGACACCCCAACGCGGCACGCTCAAGCCTCCTTCGCCGGATCCGATCCGGGCGGCCCGGGCTCGGCGGGCTCCTCGCCTTCCTCCGCCCCTTCCGCCACGGCGGGAGCGGAGATCTGGCCCGTCTGCCGCACGGGGTGGAGGTCGCTCGAGATCGGGGAGCGCTCGTCGTACGTGATCCCGCTCTCGTCCGTGCGGCTCACGAGGACGCCGGGGATCGTCACTCGCCTGCCGCCGATGGAGACGTGGCCGTGCACGATGAACTGCCGCGCCTGGCGCGGGGTGAAGGCGAGCCCCTTGAGGAACGTCAGCGTCTGCAGCCGACGCGACAGGATGGCCTCGACGTCGAGCGCCAGGACGTCGTCGAGGCTCGTGCCCTCGAGCGGCAACAGCCCGAGCCGGCCGAGACGACGGAGGAGCTGCTCCCTCTCCTTCTCCGCCTGCTTGTCCTTCTGCCGGACGCGCGCCTGCAGTTCCCTTGCTCGCTGACGGAATCGCCGCAGAACGTACTGGGATCGCCAGAGTTCCTTCTTGTTCTTCAGCCCATATTTCTTCAGGAGCTCGTTCTCCGCCTTGATGCGCTCGGCCTCCCACGGATGAGAAGGTCGCTCGTACTTCGCACGCGAGAACTTCGGGTCGCCCAACGACTCACACCTTGGCCGGTTCCTTCGTCTCTGCCTTCTTTTCTTCTTTCTTCTCTTCCTTCTTCCCGCCTTCCTCGGCTTTCTTCGCCTTGGCGGCTTCGAGGGCGGCCTTCTTCGTCACGCCGACCGTCAGGCCCGTGCGGCCGTTCGATCGGGTGCGCTGTCCGCGGACCTTCTGCCCGGTCTCGTGGCGGACGCCCCGATACGATCGGATCATCTTCATGCGGTTGATGTCGTCCCGGCGATGGATCTCGACGTCCGCGCCGAACGCGTGCAGGTCGAGGCCAGACTCCCAGTCCTTCGGCCGGTTCACCATCCAGTGCGGGAACGCTTCGCTCAGGTTGCCCAGGGTCGCCTCGATCTTGTCCGTCTGCTCCTCGGACAAGTTGCCAAGGCGGTCGCGCTTCGGGACGGCGGCGAGGTCGGAGACCGCCTCCGCGACGCGGATCCCGACGCCGGGGATCGCCGTGAGCGCGTACGCGACCCGCCGCGTCCCGTCCAGGTCGGTGTTCGCCATGCGCACGATGTACCGGAAGTCTTCCTTCACGCCCTCGAGCTTCTTCGGTGCCGTCGGGGCCTTCGGTTCCTCCTTTTCCTCGACCTTCTTCTTCGAGGGCCGCTCCGCTCTCTCCGGCTTCGCCGGGGCGGGTGGGGCTTCGGGCTCAGGCTTCTCCTCAGGCATTGAGCAATCCCCGGATGGGACGGACGTCCAAACTTCACGAGCTATTTAAGGTTAAGGAGTCCGCCGCCAGAGGCCCGGATATTCGGCGACGAGGCCGGCATCGTCCCCGTCGATGTCGGCGGTGAATCCGGAGTCGAGGCTCTCGTAGCGGTAGCGGTTCAGAGTGGGGTCAACTTCGCCGCGTCGTCGTCCCGGGCCGACCGCACCCGCCCGCCGGAGGGTGCCATTTTCCCGGCGATCGTCTCACCCCGTCGCCTTCCGGGAGCGGAGCACCTTGTATCCGCCGCCTCGCTTCACGACGTCGGCGTTCCCGAAGGCGTGGACCATGCGGTCGCGGATCGATTCGGCGCCCAGCTTCGTCCGGACGACGAGCCAGAGGCGCCCGCCGTCGAGGAGGTGGTCCGGCGCCTCCGACACGATGCGGTCGACGACCGCACGGCCCGCCCGAATCGGAGGGTTGCAGGCGACGTGGTCGAACGCCATCCCCCGGACCGGCTCGTAGAGGTCGCCCGTGCGGACCTCCGCGTTCTCGACGCCGTTCGCCCGGAGGTTCGCCTTCGCGAGGGCCACCGCCCGCTCGTTGACGTCCGTGAAGATGACGTGGCCTCCATCCGAGAGCCTCGCCGCCACGATGCCGATCGCACCGAACCCGCAACCGAGGTCGAGGAGCGTTTCGCCCGGCTCGATGTCGAGCGCCTCGATGAGCAGCCGGGTCCCCGCGTCGAGCCGGCCGCGGGAGAAGACGCCCGCATCGGTCCGCAAGGTGAACGAACGGCCTCGCACGACGACCCGGACGTCCGCCGGCCGGCGCCGGGAGGCGGGCCGCTCCGTGAAGTAGTGCTCACCCATCCGCGGGACGCAAGGACGCGCGCGGCTTAAGGCCGCCGCTCACTTCTTCGGCCCGAGGGGACGCGTCGCCTGATCGAGGAGGACGGTGGCAAGCCGCAGATCCTCGCTGGAGTCCGAGTAGTTTCCGCCGGCGAACTCCCGCTCGGCGCGTGCCAAGACGTCCTGGATGTCCGGCAGGAACGACAGGCCGCTCCCCTGGAGGCCCTCGATCCGCGCCTGCGTCTCGAAGATCGACTTCGCGAGCGTCTGCCCCGCGTTCGTCCGGCGCTGGAACGCCTCGAAGGCGCGCTCGAGGTGCTCGATCGCACGCGCGTAGTTCCCCTTGCGGACGGCCGTCCGCGTGTCCTCGAGGGCGACGTCCGCATCGTAGGACCGGAATCCCTCCCCCTTGAGCCGGCCGTACACGACCTCGGCATCGGCGAGGCCGGTCGTGGCCTTGCGGTATGTCTCGCCGAACGACATCACCTCCCGCATGAGTCGCGTGGCCATCGCGCTCCCGGGCTCGATGAGCCCTTTCGCGAGGAGGTCCCGCGCCATCTTGGTCTGGCCCTCGTGCCGCTCGGTGAGGATGCCTTCTCCCCGGAGTTCCGCGAGGTGCGCTTCCGTCGACGCGAGGTTTCTCGTCGCCTCGCCGAACAACGTTCGGAGGGAGGCCGCCTTCGCCTCGAGGTCGCGTGCGATCAAGGTCGCCCCCTTCGCGTTCCCGATGGCGAGCTCCCGGGTCGCGTAGTGCAACGCCGCCTCGAGGAGCGCCCCGACGCCGTTCGCGAAGACGATCGGATCCGGCGGCCCCTCAATCTGGACGAGCCGCTCGATCGCCAGCTCCGCCGCGAAGATCGCGTTCGACGCGCGCTCCGCGTCCTCCTGGACGGTGCGCCCCTCCCGTTCCGCGCGCTCGAGGAGGACCCGCCCCGCGACGTAGTCCGGCACGAAGATGTCGTCGTCCCAGGTGCCGGCGACGACCTGCTCCTCGGCGCGATGGGGTACGCCCTCGATCGTCGCCGTCGGGAGACCGAGATTCCGCATCGCCTCGATCCGCTCACGCAGCGCCTTCGCCGCCTCCTGGTACGCATTGAAGCGTTCGTCGAGGGAGAGGGCGAGCGACTCGGCGCGCTTCGCAGCGCGGAACGCCTTCGTGTACTGACGGTCGTCGAACAGGTGCTTCGCGATCCGGATCGAGTCCTCGGCCGGCGTCAGGTCGGCCTGCGTCAGACGCAGGACGGTGACGAGACCTTCCGATTGTCCGATCGCTTCCTCGGCGTTTCGTGCTTTCGTCGCCTTGCGCAACCCTGCTCTCGCTCGCTTCGTCGGCCGCTCGCTCACGACCTCGGGAACCCCTTCTGTGTGGCGAATCGCGATAGAACTCACCCCCCTCGACCGGTGGACTGAGATATGCATGAATCGAGGGGAGTAAAAGGGTTGTGACTGTCCGCCGGTGATAATCACGGATGATACCGTCCAGGACGGGCAAACGCTCAACCTGCCGCATCGGACGGCCCTTACCGTCCGATCGGTGAAAGGCGATGCCCCGTTCCGGTCTCGTCGCGTTCCACCGACAGCCGACGGCCTCCGGATCGTGTGTGGGTCGCGGCCGCGGAGGAACCCGTGCCGACGACGATGCGCCAGAATCGGAGCGGTTCGGATTTCTCGTGGTCCCGGTGGGCCTCCGAGGCGGGCAACCGTTATAGCAACGCCCGGCCTACGCCGCAACCGTGCGCGGCGCCTTCCGTCTCGCTCGCCCCCTGAATTGCGCGATGTCCGCGGTGGGCGTCGCGATCGGAGGCGTCGTGGCCGTCGGGACCGCGGCATACACATCGTCGGCACCTTCCGTCGCGCTCGCGGGTGGCGCAGCCGCCTCCTTCACCGCCGGAGGCAACGCCCTGAACGATCTCTTCGATCGCGAGACGGATCGCGTGAACCATCCGGAGCGACCTCTCGTGTCGGGAGACGTCTCCGTCCTTGCGGCCAAGGCTTTCGTCATCGCGGCGTTCCTGCTCGCGGGGTTTCTGGCGAGCTTCATCAGTCCGTACGCCCTCGCCATCGTCGGGGTGAACGCGGGCCTCATGTTCACGTACGAGGCGCGGTGGAAGGCCCGGGGCCTCGCGGGCAACGTCGTGATTTCCTATCTGGTCGGCTCGCTCTTCCTCTTCGCGGGCGTCTCCGTCTTCGCCTCGGACCCCGGCCCGTTGATGCGGACCGGCATCTTGGCGGCCCTTGCCTCCGTCGCGACGTTCGGCCGCGAGGTCACGAAGGACATCGAGGACGTGCGGGGGGACGTGGACCGACGGACCTTGCCCCAGCGGATCGGGAAGCGGCGGGCGGGCATCGTGGCGGGGGCGATCCTCGCCGTCGGGGTCCTCCTCAGCGTCCTCCCGCTCTACCTGGGACTCCTGTCCGTCGGATACGCGGTCGTCGTGATCCCGGCGGACGGAATGTTTATCTACGCCGCCCTCCACTCGGCCGCGAATCCGTCCCGCTCGGCGCGCGTGACGAAGTACGCGATGATCGTCGCCCTCGCCGCCTTCCTCGCAGGTGCGTTCGCGTGAACGTGTACGAGTACATCGTCGGCCGGCGCAAGGAACGTCGGCTCCACATGACCCTCCTGGACCCGGAGAAGCAGACGGCCCAGGACGCCGGGACGATCGCGGCAGAGGCCGCCCAGGCCGGGACGGACGCCGTGATGGTGGGCGGCTCGACCGGGGTGACGCAAGACAAGGTCGACGCGACGGTCCTCGCGATCAAGGACGCCGCGAAGCTGCCCGTCATCCTGTTCCCGGCGAACGCACGCAACCTCTCCCCCCACGCGGACGCCTTGTACTTCATGAGCCTGCTGAACAGCCGGGATCCGCGGCTGATCATCGGCGAGCAACGCCTCGCCGCGCCGATCGTGGCGGCGTGGGGGATCGAGACGATCCCGATGGCCTACCTCGTCGTCGAGCCGGGGATGCGGGCGGGTGAAGTCGGGGACGCGGACCTCATCGCGCGGAAGAACCCGATCGTCGCGGTGCAGTACGCCCTCGCGGCGCAGATGCTCGGCATGAAGCTCGTCTACCTCGAGGCGGGGAGCGGCGCGCCGGAGCCCGTGCCGGACCGGCTGATCCGCGCCGTCCACGAGGCGATCGGGATCCCGGTCGTCGTCGGCGGCGGGATCCGCACGCCCGAAGCGGCGTCGGCGGTCTCGCGCGCGGGCGCGGACGTCGTCGTCACGGGGACGATCGTCGAGGTGGCGCGCGAAGGCGACGCGTTGCGGCGCATCATCCAGGCCGTGAAGGCGGACTGAATGCAGGCGCGCCGCCCGACGACGGTGGCGGAGAGCCAAGCGGAGACGACGCGCCTGGCCCGCCGCCTGTTCCTGTCCCCGAGGCCGCAGCGGATGGTCGTCCCGATCCTCGCGTTCGCGGCCGTGGAGGCGTACCTGCTCGTGTACCCGTCCCTCGATGCGGGGCGGGTCGCCGTCGGCACGGTCGCGATCGCGCTGCCCGCCTGCGTCGCGGCGCTGGGGACCGTCCCCGTGGCGGAGCGCCTCGGGGGCCGCATGTACTTCCGCCGATCGTTCCTCCTCGTCTTCGTCGGGCTCATCTTCCTGGGTTCGTTCGAACTCTTCGCCGTGGTCGTCTGGTCCGCGTACTCGATCTTCGGCGGCGTGACGTACGCGTTCCGGATCGACCGGGTCGTGGTCCTCGGGTACGGCGCGATCCTGTGGGTCCGCGAGGTCATCCTGTCCGCGACGTCGAACTCGAAGCACCTGCGCTCGCTCCCCGCTGCCTCCCTCCATCCGCTCCTCGGCCTCGCGGGCCTCGCGCTGTTCGTGCCGGCCTTCGGACCCGCGGACGTCGCGATCGCGCTCTCCGTGTTCGCGTTGTTCTTCGGCAGCGCCGTCGCGTACGCGGAAATCGCGAAGCGGCCCCTCCTCCGCTCGTTCGGCGTCGACGGCCTGAAGCTCCTGCGCTTCACGCTCGACCACTACGCGGAGCCGGAGGAAGCGGGCATCGCCGAGCTGGAAGGGTTCTTCCACTCGATCAGCGTCGCGGCCCGCGTCCGGGTGGGCGGCCTCGCCTTCCGGACCTCGAGGGGCGTGAAGGCGCTGTTTGTTGCGCCGACGGTCCATCCGGGCCCGATGGGATACGTGAGCGGGAGCGACCTCCCGTCGAAGGTGGCCCGCGGCCTCTCCGACCTCACGCCGAACGTCCTCGTCGCCCACGGCCCGACGACCCACGACGAGAACCCCGCCACGTCGGCGGAAGTGCAGAAAGTCTCCGACGCCGTGCGGGCGCTCTCGACGACCGCGGAGTACGGCGTCCGGGTGGGCCGCTCGTGCCGCGCTTCGTTCGCCCGGGCGTCGGCGCTCGCGCAGGCGTTTGGCGACGTCGTCCTGATCGTCGCGTCGTTCGCCCCGAACCCGACGGACGACATCGACAGCGCGACCGGCCACGCGGCGGTCCAGGAGGCGCGGATCCTCGGCGCACGGGACGCAATCTTCGTCGACGCGCACAACTGCCTCGAGCCGGGCGTCGGCCTCACACTGTTCGGCAGCCAGCGGAGCCACGAGATCATCGAGGCCGCGAAGGCCGCCACCGAGGCCGCGCTGAAGGCGCCGAAGAGCCGGCCGCGGGTCGGGTACGCGTCGCGCCGCGGATTCGCTTCGCCGGACCAAGGGATCGGGGCGCGCGGCATCGAGGCGCTCGTCGTCGAGACGGGCGGGCAGCGGACCGCGTACATCCTCTTCGACGGGAACAACATGGTCCCGGGGATCCGGGACGACCTCCGCGCGCGGGTCTCCGGAATCGTCGGCGAGTCCGAGGCGATGACCACGGACAACCACTCCGTCAACCTGACGATGGACGGCTTCAACGCGGTGGGCGCGGTGCTCGATCGCGAGACGATCCTGGCGCAGACGGAGGCGGCGGTCACCGAGGCGGTGGCAGGTCTCGAGCCGGCCGACGCCGCCGCGTTCGCCGGCGAGATCCCGGAGTTCCGGATCTTCGGGCCGCAATCCGCCTCGCGCCTCACGACGTCGATCAGCTCGACGATGGCGGTCCTACGGCCGGCGCTGTACGTTACCCTGAGCGGAGCGATCGCCCTCGGCGCCCTTGTGATCGTCCTGTTCTAGCACCGCTTCCGGGAAACTGTCCGGGATTGCGGCCCGGCTGCCCATCGAGCGAGACCTGTGCGGGCTTCTGCACCAGGGTCTGAAAGGCCTTACGAATCTACCCGACGCAAGGCGGATTTTCACTTTCGCACATCCCTCCTCCATGAACATTGACGACGCACCGAGTCCTTCCGTCCAAATGGTCGGAAAGATGGCTCGAAAGTCCACGATGCGGAGGGTGCGGCAGGGAAAACGGAGGCCTCGTGAATCGGGATTTCTCGTTACTTGGGATGTCGACAGCTCGGATGCGGCGACAGCGGCGCGGTTGCGGCGGTTTGTCTACGGCGATACGAGCGTGCACGGCGGAAAGGTATACCGTCGCCCTGGGTTCGCGGAACGGGACGGCGTACGATACCTCGGCCAGTCCGTCCTCTTCGTCCGGCCATCTCTCCTGGGAGACATCCAGGCCTTCCTAGAATCCCACCGGATCGATCACGAGATCACGTCCGCTGCGATCGGCTGACTTCCGTCCTTTTGGTCGGAAATGACCGCGCGCGGCGACTATGCATTTCCGTCCAAAGAGTCGGAAACGGCTCGACGATCTTCCGCCCCTTTTCTTTCACTGGCCGGATGGGCTTTCCGCCCAGTTGGTCGGAACGGCATCCCGCTCGCAGACCGGGGCCTCGTGACCTTCGTCCGTAGTCAACCGCCACCGTTCTTCCCTGCCAGGTTTGAGCAAATGGCGGACTCCCCTCCATGGAGGAGCGCTAGACGAGATCGAGGAACCCGCGGTGGATTCGGAGGTCGCCGCCCAGCTCGGGATGGAACGCCGAGCCGATGAGGTTGCCCTGCCTCGCGAGGACGGTCCGGTCTTTGTAGCGGGCGAGGGGCGCGCAGCCGCCCCACGTCCGCACGATCGCGGGGGCGCGGATGAACACGCAGTGGAACGGCGTCGGAAGTCCTTCGACCTCGAGGTCCGTTTCGAACGACTCACGCTGCCGGCCGAACGCGTTCCGGTCGACCGCCATGTCCATGAGGCCCAGGAGCCTCGTCTTCGTCTTCTCCCCTTGGGCCCCGGCGTCCTTCGAGAGGAGGATGCACCCCGCGCACGTGCCCATGATCGGCATCGCTTCATCCGTCGCGCGGCGCACGATCTCATCGAACAGGCCGAGGGTGACGAGGAGCTTCGAGATCGTCGTGCTCTCGCCGCCGGGGATCGTGAGGGCATCGACCCGCGCGAGATCGTCGGGACGGCGCACGGCGATCGCCTCGCCTTCCTTCCCGTACTCGCGCATCGCGCGCGCGACCGCGTCGACGTGCTCGCTCACGTCGCCTTGGACGCCGATGACGCCGACCCGCATCGTCCCTCCTAGGCCGGCGGCCGATAAAAACGATTGCGACGAAGCCCGAGGACGGCGGTCTTCCGTGGGGCGGCGGCTCAGCTGTTCTCCTGATCCGTCGCACGGGCGCGGCGGACCAGCTCGGCGACGACCCCGGCGAACGCCTCCGAGTCCGCGAGGAGTCCGAGTCGCTGGCTCGCGACGCTGCTGATCACGACCTCATCCCCGGGATGCGGGGCGTCCCGAGGCCGCAAGACCTCGTCGCCCTCTGGTAGGACCGCTTCGCCCATCGGCGACTGGCGGAAGGCGTCCGGATGACGCTCATCGAGGGGAACGACCTCGAAGAAACGATCGAGGAGGACCGGACGACGCAGGTGACCGAGGACCGTCACGCGCACGCGGTCCATTCCGGGATCGAGGGAGGTATTCTTCTCGATCGCCTCGCCGTTGATGCCGATCTGGGAGAGGTCGAGTTCTGGCGATCGACCCCCGAAAGGCGTGACGTACCAGTGTCGGAGCGTCTCGACGGGGAACACCGGTGCGGGATCGCCCGGTGCCCCGGGCTTTCGTGGCACGAGTCGATTTGAGAGGTCGGGTTGTACTTGTATCCTCACCCCTGAGAATCCCACATGAGACTCGGTCGTGCGACATCGGATGTCACTTGTTTCTCGGCACCGCGATATCCTTATCTACGACTCGGATGTACGCAAAAAGTGAGGGGTGCCCCTCACGGCCATCGGCTTCGTCCTCATCGACATCGAACCGACCCGAGAAAAAGAGGTCTATCAGAAGCTGATGAAGGTCGAGCACATCGTCGAGCTGTACCCTCTCTTCGGGGAGTACGACCTCATCGCGAAGGTCGAGGCGGACTCCTTCGACGCGATCGGGGATATCGTCATTTCAAAGATCCGCGCGATTGAAGGCGTGAGGGCGACGAAGACCCTCGCCCGGGTGTCGTTCTAGTCATCCGCGACCGGCGCGGCCGAGCAGTCTCTGGATGCGGCGGTCCAACTCATCCCGCGCCTTCAGGTGGTACGCGAGGAGGAGCGCGGCGGCGCGTTCGCGGGTCCGCGGCCGCCCGACCGGACCGACGTAGATCCATGATCGGCGCGGGGGAGAGGTCCGATGGCCGTACTCCCAGAAGTACAGGTACCAGCGGTGTCGGATGCGCTTCGCCGCGAGGCCGCAACCCACTTGCGCGTTACCACCGTTTGGTGATAACATCGAAAGGTCGTCCATGTGTCGCGTACAGGTAGGGTTCAGGTATGGCCCGAACCCGATCGCGTCGCGTTACCACCGAATAGGGTTAGCGCAGACCGGGTCCCCCGTGGTGTACGTTATCCCCGTTTGGTGGTAACTACTCCTCCGCCCGCGGCTCGTAGACCGCGATCGCCTCGATGACGACCCGCAACCCCGGGGGCTCCGTGCCGATCCTCGCGGGAGATCGCGCCGGCGGATCCTCCGGGAAGAATTCCTTGTACGCTTCGTTCATCGCGGCGAAGTCTTTCGGATCCGCGAGGAAGACCGTCGTCTTCACGACAGCGCTCATCCCGAGACCGAGCTCCTCGAGGATGGACTGTACATTCCGAAGGCATTGTCGCGTCTGGCCTGCCGCATCGGCCGCCGCCCATTCGCCCGGCTTGCCGCCGGGCACGAGAGGCGTCTGCCCGGAGACGAACACGAATCCGTTCGCCACGACGCAGTGCGAGTACGGCCCGAGCGGCTTCGGGTGCTTCGGGAGGTCGGGTACCGCCTTCATCGCCGATCGCGGGAGGAACGCGGCCGCCCGGAAAAGCGTTTCTTCGGCGGGCGGCCCTCCGTCCATGCGAGACATCACACGCAAGAGTTTATTCGAGCAAATCGCCCATTCGACCTAACTGACGGACTGGAAGACACTTGGCGTGTCGGCAGGTGGCATACTATTCGAGATGACGCTGTTGACGAAACTCAATTCGGCCCGTTATTCGAGCTTGGAGACAAAGTACAGGTCATCCCGGATGTGGGAGATGCGCTCTACGAGAAGCCTCTTCCAGAAGGTGTGATTTCCATGAAAATCGTTGGGCCCAAGTATGTGGCGCTTCTCATCGTACTCGAACGCCCGGTTTGGATTTTGGTGTTCGGATTCTTGCCGAAGCGGATTCGTCATCTCGTGATCACCCCGTTTGGCCCGCCGGTAGGGGACCCTCGGAAGCCAGGTTTCCGCAGGACGGGTACGTTCGCAATCTTTCGGTCCTTCCGACGTCTGAAGAATGGAGGGTACAGAGAAACCGACCTTCAGGGCCTCGGATACGCTGACCTGATTTTGAGCCAACCGGAGCTACGACCACGCACCTCGTAGTGGTCTTCGACTGCTTGCCTCTCGTCCCATCCGATGCAAGAGTATATTAAATTGGGACGGTGTTGAAGAGGGAAGCCGGAGAGGGAGTCCGCCGACGTCGGGTGCGATCATGTCGAAGCGAGACCTCGTAGCCCGCATCGGGGGCGCCGCAGGGGACGGCGTCTCGTCGACCGCGGAGAGCTTCGCGAAGATCTGCGCGCGGAGCGGCCTGAACACGTGGACGTATTCGTCGTATCAGAGCGTGATCCGGGGCGGCCATGTCTGGACCCAGGTCCGCGGCGGGCTCGATCCCGTCCTCTCGCAAGGCGTCGACCCGGACGTCGTGATGTGCCTGAACCAGCAGACGATGGACGTGCACCAAGGCGACGTCAACGAGGGCGGCGCAATCGTGTACGACGTGGACGGCACGAAGCCGGACCCGAAGAAGCTCCGCAAGAACGTGCGGCTGATCGGGATCCCGCTTCGCAAGAAGGCGCAGACGCTCTCGCCGAACGCCCTGATGCGGAATACGGTCGGCCTCGGCGCCGTCGTCAAGCTTTTCGACCTGGACTTCCGGCACGTGGAGAGCGCCTTCAAAGACATCTGGGGCGACAAGAAGCCGGAGGTCGTGCAGCAGAACATCCAGGCCGCGAAGCTCGGTGCCGCGGCGGTGGACGAGGCGGGCGGGACCCTGAACTACGGGCTCGCCTATACCAACGAGGCGAAGTACCTCATGACCGGGAACGAGGCGGTCTGCCTCGGCGCCCTCGCGGCCGGCGTGAAGTTCCTCGCGCAGTATCCGATGACGCCGGCGTCGTCGATCTTGCATTGGATGGCCTTGCACGGTCCCGCGCACGGCGTCGTCGTGAAGCAGGTCGAGGACGAGCTCGCGGCGATGAACATGACCGTCGGCGCGGGCTTCGCCGGCGTGCGCGCGATGACCGCCACATCCGGAGGCGGCTTCAGCCTGATGGTCGAGGCGATCGGCCAGGCCGGCATGACGGAGACGCCGCTCGTCGCGGTCCTCGTGCAGCGGAGCGGTCCGTCGACGGGCCTCCCGACGAAGACGGAGCAGGGGGACCTCAACCTCGCACTCGGCGCCGGCCAGGGCGACTGGCCCCGGGCGATCCTGGCGCCGCGCAACCCCGAGGAATGCTTCTCCCTCACCGCGCAGGCGTTCAACCTCGCGGAGATCTACCAGACGCCGATCATCGTCATCTCGGACCTCTTCCTGGGCGAAGGCTACCGCACGGTCGAGAAGCTCGACTTCAACGTCCCGATCGTCCGCGGGATGATGGCGGCGGATGGCGGGACCTCGAAGGAATTCCGGCGCTACCTGATCACGGAGAGCGGCGTGAGCCCGCGCGCGATCCCGGGCACGAAGGGCTTCCAGCACGTCGCGGCGACGGACGAGCACATGGAGAGCAGCGAGCTGATCTCGGACGTCCTCGCGGGCCTTCCGGAGCACGTCGAGGAACGCCGCAAGATGCACGCGAAGCGCATGCGGAAGCTCGTCGGCCTGCGGAAGGACACGCCACCCCCGGAGCTCTGGGGACCGAAGAACGCGGACCTGACGCTCTTGATCTGGGGATCGACTTGGGGGGCGGCCCACGAAGCGATCCTGCACGTCGACGAATCGGACGGGGTCAAGGTGAACAGCCTCGAGTTCCCGACGGTCTTCCCGTTCCACGTCGAGGAGACGGAGCGCCTCCTCCGAGGCGCGAAACAGACCCTGTCCGTGGAGGGCAACTACACGGGCCAGTTCACGCGGCTTCTGCGGGCCGAGACGGGCCACAAGGCGAACGCCTTCTATGGCAAGTCGGACGGCGAGCCCTTCACATGGCGGGACATCGCGGATCACATCCTGGAGGCGGTCGCATGAAACTCGAGTTCGAGATGGACACGTACAAGTCCGAGATCAAGCCGACGTGGTGCCCGGGCTGCGGCGACTTCGCGGTCCTGCGGGCGCTGCAGACCTCGATCCACGCCCTCCAGCTCGAGCCGTGGAACGTCGTGATCGTCTCGGGGATCGGATGCTCGAGCAATCTGCCGCACTTTCTCTCGACATACGGATTCCACGCGATCCACGGACGCGCGCTCCCCGTTGCGGAGGGCGTCAAGCTGGCGAATCCGGAACTGAACGTCATCGTGACCGGCGGCGACGGAGACGGATACGGGATCGGCGTGGGGCACTTCATCCACGCGATGCGCCGGAACTTCGACATCACCTATCTCGTGATGAACAATCAGACCTACGGGCTCACGACGGGGCAGGCGAGCCCGACGTCGGAGAAAGGGATGAAGACCAAATCCACGCCCATCGTGGGCGTCATCGAGAACCCCGTCGATCCGATCTCCCTCGCGCTCGCCTCCGGCGCGACGTACGTCGCGCGGGCGTTCAGCGGCGACGTGAAGGGCATGGCGGAGCTCGTCAAGAACGGCATCACGCACCACGGGTTCTCGCTGATCGACTGCATGTCGCCCTGCGTGACGTACAACAAGGTGAACACGTACGACTTCTTCCGCGAGCGGGTGTACGACCTGCAGAAGGAAGGCCACGATCCGAGCGACATGAAGGCGGCCTTCGCGAAGGCGATCGAATGGCCCTTTGTGCAGCGGGAGCGGATCCCTCTCGGCCTGTTCTACCGCACGGAGGACGTGCCGACCTACGAGGATCTCGAGCCGGCGTTCAAGAAGGGCCCGCCCGTGCGGCAGCCGCTCGGGGTCGCGGACCCCGAAGAATTGTTGGCCGAGTTCCTGTAGCACAGCGGCCCCGCGACGATGTAGAGGCCCGACTTTCCCTGGTCAGGGCAAGCATTAACGCAGCCGGGTCCATGATGTTGTGATGCTGGGATCTGCCGATCCCGTGGCGGGGTTCGAGCGGGCGTACCGGCGAAAGACCACTCTATTCACGGTAGCCTTTCTCGGCACTTCTGCATTCGCCGTCGGAGCGCTTGGCTACTTTGTCCTCATGTTCCCAGAGGAATTTCCACCGGGGTTTATCGGGTACGCGGTGGTCGAACCCGTTCTGCTCGGGCTCTTACTGCTCTATCTTCGAAGGCAGTTCCGGCGGGTATTCGACCTCGCACGAGCTCTCGCGCCGAGACTCAAGGCGGCCGGCGTGCCACGGGGGTCCGGACCCACATTCGTCTTTGACAACGGCCTGGTCATCATGTGGACTCCGCCAGGGCCGCAATTCTATCTCGTCGGATCCCCGGCAGGCGGCAAAGCCCTTCCCTCCATGGAAGACCTGAGGATTCTCCGCAGAGGGCTGATGCGAATGCGCCGCTTGGTGCGTGTCGATGCGAAACATGGACCGGATTCCTTGCGCCATCGTCTGGAGGAAGTCCGGGTCCAGATGATGAGTAAAGTCTCGTGGCTGTTCGTATTCGCACCTCGCCCGGCGGCCTCCGTGGAACCTACACGCGCCACGTGGTTTGCCACCGTGTTCTTCGCCCGGTCTAGGGCCCGCTTTGACGCGCAGAGGATTCTTCAGCAAATCGACCCGATTGCTAGGTTGCTCGAGGACGCGGTCGAAACCGCCCGAGCGGAGGACACTGCGGGTCGGACCGGAACGTGAGAGCCGTCCGTCACTCCCATCGTCTCCGGCGGAGCGGGTGCCAGGACCGAGAGGCTCCCCGATGAAGCCGGGGCGCTCTCGTCAGCTTCGTCCTCAGCCTCCAGCGGCGGCGCAATCTCGCGCACCGCCTCACGCCTCCTCGAGGGTCGACGCGAGTTTGTCGATCCCCGCCTTAGATGACTTGCGGCCGCCCGAACACGAGGGCCCGGCGGCCACCGCACGGGCTGTTCTATCGCGCCCGAGGACGTAGATCGTTCGGATGCCGCGCCCTTGCAGGGCCGCAATCGTCCCTCGACGCGGGCTCGCATCCGAACGTCGAAGCCTCCGAAATCGAGAGTTTGGATCATGGAAACGACTCCACTCCTATGTTCCGAGTCGGTCAGGTTTGACGTTTGCGCTCGATTCGGGGGAAGTCGAGGGTCGCCTCCGGCTCCTCCCCGCGCTGCATCCTCCCGAGGCGAGCGCGGTCTGCCTCGATGTGGGCGAGCAGGGGGGCCGTATCGATGCCGAGATAGCCCGGCGGGTACCGCCGGATCTTCTCCGCGCCCCGCTCCAGGAGAGTCACAGCGCCGATCGCGTTGCCGTTCTGCGTGTGATGGTACGCCGCGCAGATTTGGATGAGGCCCTGGAGGAATAGCTTCGACTCGCCGTGCTCCTCACGCCACACAGCCTCGAGGACTTCGTGCGCCTCGAAGAAGTACCGGTCGTTGAAGAGGCGGATGCCCTCCTCGATCGGATCGAGTCCCTGCGGCTCCCCGCCGAGCATCGGCGGTCGTACCGGCCCGGCGCGGATGAAGATTTGGGGCTATGGCTTCCGGATGACGATCTGCCAGACGTCGCCGCGTCGTGCGCTCGCGAACGGATATCCGCCTTGCGCGCAGAGAATTGGGATCGACGACACGGCGGTCGGCTCGCTGTCGGTCAGGATCTCAAGCTCCGCTCCGGAGGGAAGCGACTCGAGGGCTCGTTTCGCCTCGATGAACGGATAGGGGCAGAGGAGGCCCCGGGTGTCGACGACGCGGGCCGGCATCGCGTTCCGCTCGAGGAGTCCCGTCGCGTGCATGGTCTCGCTCAGATGAACGTCACGACGCCGCCGTCCTTCGCGGCGGGCAGCGCCTCGTTCAGGAAGCCGATCATGTCCTCGAGCTTGACGCCCGGCTCGACCGTCTCCGGGGTGATGCCCTGACCCTTCAGGATGTCGCTCGAGGCGGCGCAGGCGCACACCTCCGCGCCGTACTTGATCGCGTCCCGCAGGATCTGCCCGAGCGGCGGATAGCCCGGGAGCTGGACCTTGTCCGCGGCGCCCTTCCGCAGGAGGTCCAAGCCGGCCGTCGTCGCATACACGCGGGCCTTGTGTCCCATCGCCGCGGCGCCCATCGCGAGCTGGAACGCCGGGTAGGCGCGGTTCGGGTCGTTCGACACGAGCACGATGTGCAGCTCCTGTTGTCCCATGGTCTCTATAACCGCGTTATAGGGCCGGCTATATGAACCTGGGTGACAACGATATGCCTGCGACGTCACCCGCGCACGGGTCGGGGAGCCCGGGCCTGGGCGAGCATCGTCCGGATGACGTCTGGGGCGTACGTGCCCCGCTCCGTCACTGTGGTCGTCACAAGGCGGCCCGGGGTGATCTCGAAGTATCGATTGAGGACCTCGATCCGATCGCCCCGCGCGTCCCACACCTCCTCGGGCGGACGCGGACCGGGGACGGGCCACGAGGCCGCGTCGTAGCGGGCATCGAACTTCAGGGACTCGCACGCGACGTAGAACGGCTTCTTCCGATCCATCGCGGCGAGCGCGAGCCCGTACGTGCCGACCTTGTTCACGACGGCCGCATCGCGCAAGACGGCATCGGCGCCGACGAGCGCGCACGCGGCGTCGTCCATGAGCGACGGACCGACCGTATCGGCGACGAGCGTCACGGGAATCCCCGCGGCCCCGAGGTCCTTCGCGAGCGTGCGGCCTTCGAAGAGCGGCCGGGACTCCATGACGAACACCCGGTCGACCCGTCCCCTCCCGTGCGCGGTCCGCAGGGCCTCGAGGACGTTTTCGCTGTAACTCACCGTGACGACGGCCCCACGGTCCGGGGCGACCTTGAGGAACGTGCGCGCGATCTTCTCCCGGGCCGCATCGAGCTCCTCCCGGGTCGTCTCGAAGACCGCCTTCGGCTCCTGGCCTTCGCCGACCAGCTGGGCGACCAGATGCGCGACGTTGTGGACGATCGACATCGCGGGTTGTGCGTCGGAAATCCGCCGGGCGGCCTCTGCGAGGTCCTTGGGATCCGGACGTCCCTTCGCCTCCATGATCGCGAGCCCCATGACCTCCAGGGCGAGGCGCGCGAGCTTCGACGCGCCGCTCGTGCGGTCCTCCGCGATCCCCCGGATCGCCTCCTCAACGGACGGGGGCAGCATGTTCCATCCGTTCGTGGTAGGCCGCGAGGCCCGTGATGCTCGTTCGGATCCGACGCTCGAGGAACTCCCTGGGATAGCGCTTCGCGGCGCGGCAGCTCATGTCGTACAGTTGCCGCAAGACCCCGTCCGGGCCCTTCGAGGCGAGCCGCTCCTTCACCACCCGCGCCCACGCCGGGTAGGCGATCATCATCGCATCGATCGCGTCCTTCGGATTCGAGTGCGGCCCGTAGTGGCTGAAGAGGAGGGCCCTCGGCTCGAGGGCGAGGATCCGCTGGAGCGTCTCGAGGTTCTCGCCGAGGTCGAACGAGGGCGCGGGGGCGATCGGCATGAGGATCTCGTCCCCGGGGAAGTACAGCCCCGCCGCGTCCCCCGTGTACAGCGACCGGGTGCGCTCGTCGAGGATCGTCAGCTCGTGCGGCGCGTGCCCGGGGGAGTCGAGGAACCGCAACGCGTGTTTGCCGAGTTCCAGGCGATCGCCGTCCTTGACCGCGACGAGGCGGTCCGCGGGAATCGGGCGCATCGTGCCGAACGCCTGCGACTCCTCCGGGCCAAGGGCCTCCTGGGCGCTCGCGAGCAGCCGCGTCGGATCGGCCAGATGTTTGAAACCGCGCTCGTGGACGTACACCTTGGCGTGGGGCATCTCGTCGAGCAGGAAGCCCGCTCCGCCGGCGTGATCGAGGTGGATGTGCGACACGATCAAGGCGTCGACGTCCGCCGGCCTCAAGCCGAAGGACCGCACCGCCTCGAGGATGCGCCCCGCGTCCCACGACGTGCCCGTCTCGACGATCGCCTTACGCTCGTCGTCGATCAGGTAGATCGCGCCGAAGCCCTCCTGCTGGAACATGCGCACGTCGACGAGGTGCGTCTCCGGGTCGAACGGAAGGCGCTCGAAGGCCATCGGAGCCCTCATGGCCGAGGCGGCCATGTAACTTTCCCACGGCGAGAATCCTTTTCTACGTCCGCGAGGCTTCCGTCCCGCGCGGCGGTAGCCAAGCACGGAAACGGCGCGAGATTTAGGGTCTCGTCCCGCAGGGGTTCCCAGGTTCGAATCCTGGCCGCCGCATTCTCACCGGAACACATCGAGCAGCGCGACCTTCTCCAGGACGAGGTCGACCTGGGACTCCGGGGACACCGTGGCGGCTTCCGCCTCGGACACGCCGAGGATCCGGAGCGACTTCCGCTCCGCTCGGAGGACGTCGTCGTCGCGCGTCCATCCGAACTCCGCCAGCAGGTCGTCGAGCGATGCCGCTCCGAAGGCGACGATGGCCAGCCCGCGGGTGCCCCGGCGGATCCCCGCGACTCGGATCGCATCCGACACTTGCCGTTGGGCCGACAGGTACCGCAAGGTCTCCATGGAGACGGAATGAGAAATCATCGTCTTCGCGGCCTCGGCGCGCATCGCATGCCGCACGGCCGTTTCCAGGTGGTCTCGGCCGAAGACCGCCTTGGCGTCGGCCACGAGGACGTCCCCACCGCGCGCGGACGCCCATTTGTGGACGTCCTCGATGGTCTTCTCGGGGTCCCCGATGATGCCGCGGGCGCCGGCGACCGCGTACGTCACGTGAAGTCCCCCAGCGCCGCCTGTCCTTCGACTTCACGGACGTCGACGGGCGCTCCGACCTGCTCCTTGATTTTCACCGCCAACGTCGGTCCGATCGTGGGGATGCGCGCGAGGTCGTTCGGATTCGCCTTCTGCAGATCCTTTAGGGTCTTGAATCCGCGCTGGAACAGCGCGCGGCCGCGAACCCGGCCGACGCCCCGGAGGGAGATGAGCTCGAGGAGTTCCTCCTTGACGCCGTACTGCACCTGGATTGTGAGACGCGTGAGCGCGCGGACCTTCTTCTTGTTGAAGATCTTCCCGAGCTCGGCCATCGAGTACAGGAGCCACTCTCCCTGATCCGTCATCCGCCGGACGTCCCCGGGCCCGATCCCGAACTTCTTCGTGACCTCTTCCTCCGTCCGCTCGGCGATCCAATCGTGCAGCAGAGAGGCCGTCTTCACCTCGGCGAGGAAGAAGTCGTAGTCTTCGACCGGGAACGTGAGGTCGGCCTCCTCAATCTTCTGCTCGACCCACGCATAGTCGCCTCGGCGGAGGTAGAGTTTCGGCATGTCGGGCGTCGAGCAGATCGTCCACAGGTGGTATAGCGCGTCGTCGCGAGCCTCTCGCAGCGCGTCTCGCATCTTGACCGCGCTGAGCGGATCGATGTACAGATCGCTCGTCCGCTTCCCGAAGAACGTCGCCTTCAGGAAGCCGTCGCGGCGCGTGATGAAGTCCTCCTTCTCGAGGAAGTCGAGGACCTCGCGGATCTTCCCGTGGATCTCGTGGACGTCCCCGGTGAACGCGAAGAAGGTGCGATTGAAGAACGCCAGGAGGTCCTCTTCCGAGTTCACGTGGCCCGTCGCGACGCTCGCGAGGACGTGCATCCGGAGAGCGGGCTCGGATCCGAGCTTCGATTCGATGGCTTCCGGCTCGCTCCGGAAGTACTCGTCCATGAGATCATCGATCTCGTCGATGTCCTTGGCAAAGAGGATCGCCTCGCCGTATTTGTCGTACTTCGGCCGGCCGGCCCGGCCGCACATCTGTTTGATTTCGAGGACCGGGATCGGTGTGAGGCCGAAGTTCACGTCGAACCGATTCAAATCTCGGATGATGACACGCCGGGCTGGGAGGTTGATTCCAGCTGAATTGTGGACCACGAATCCGAAGGCGCAGGTATAGCTCTGGTCGCCGTGAACGTGCAGGTTGTACACCGGTCCGGAATAGGGTACTTTCCGGATCCTGCGCACCGTCGATCGGAAGGAGTTATCGGCGAATTCTTTCGTGTTGTAAGTGCGGTTCCCGAGTCGGATTTTCGCAGGTGGCAGCCCCATCACAGACGTGAGGAAGTCGACTCCATGTCTGCCGCTGAGTTTCACATGGTATTGAGGGCGTTTGCCGATGCCGTGGGGAGGGCTGATCGACACAGAGGGCATGTACCCGAGCCGTTTCAGCATTCGCACGACTTGATCGGCCAACCTTGGCGAGACGGTCGTGAGACGGGCTCGGTTAGCCCCGCTTGGCTGGATGGCCCCGTCTCCTTCGTATAGCCCCCGGAGCAATCGTTCGATAATCTCGGGAGGCGCGGAGAGAAGTTCTTCGGGGAAGTGTTTGTTCGCCGCGCCGCGACCAACGGCTTCGTCAAAATATTGTGCCATCGCTCTTGAGCAACAACGTATGTTGCGACGGTGTCTCGTGGTGTCGGAAATCCTCGGCATCGCATGGAAGACATTCCTCATCGTCGACGTAATGAACCGGGTCAAGCCTTCCTCAGACGTAGCGACGGCAAATCCAACAATGCCATTTCGCCCAGTGTATCCCTCTGCGGCATACAGACCGAGGAACCGCGCAACCGTACCATCCAGCGGCACCTGCTGGGGAACCGGTATCGCGTTCGGATGAGGGAACACTGACCCGAACTGATTCCTGCCGACGAACTCCCGGCGATGAATCTGGAGCATGGGGCTCCCGCCATCCGCCATCGACCAAGGGCACTCCACAGGTGACTGAACTTGGTCGCCAACAGCCAGTCTCCGTGCGGTTACCCAAACCGGTTCGCTCCTACGGATTTCGTGCCACGATACACCCCCGGCGTGGTATCCGTAACGGTATTGGGTGTTCGTGAGCACCCTGTGGCCCGGGGTCATCAGAACCGGTACCATGCCATCAGCCTTGATCTCGATCAGATCGCCTGCGAAGGACCGTCTGCTCGTTCCGAGGACTTTGCGGAAGACCCCCCGGTCAGTCAACACCATGTCGCCCTTCCGTATCCGAGAAATCGGAACGGGTCCGCGCTGAGTGGTAATCATTGTGTCCGGATGTAGACACAAGGTAGGAGTTGCGACGATGCACGCGATGCGACCCTTTCTGAACTCCTTCTCCACAACGCCGCGCTGCGCGTTGGTCAGTCCCGCATTGTGAAAAGCAACCCCGCTTTCAATGCACCGGGCAAGGCGTGCACCCATTGAAGTCGGCTCGTCCTGCGCGGCCGCGAGGCCTTCGGCTACTTTCTTCAACTGGTCGTGGCGTTTTTCGCCGAGTTGATCCCGCACATGGGACGCAAGGGCCTTAGCGAGCGCTTCGGTGGACCGACGGGTATTCACAAAGATTAGAGCCTGTCCGCCAGATGCCATGATGTCCGTCACGAGCCCCGAGATGTCGTCCTCGCCGGCCTTCACTTCCTGCACGGATTGGTCGACGAAGTGGACGAGGCCCTCATGGTACACGCCCTCCTTCAGGGGGACCGGCCGCCACTCGCTCTTGACGTGTTCGGCTTCGAGCCACTTCGCGAGCTGGCCGGAGTTCTTGATCGTGGCGCTCAGAGCGAGCACCTGCGCCTTGGGGTTGACTTGCCGCAGCTTCGCGAGCGTCACCTCCAGGGTGGGCCCGCGGTCCCCGTCGTTGATCAGGTGGACCTCGTCCGCCACGACAACTGTCAGCTGCTGGAGCCAGTTGATCCGGTGCCGCAGGAGAGAATCGGCGCGTTCGGACGTCGCGACGATGACGTCGAACCTCTCGAGGGACGGATCGATCGAGTCGTAGTCCCCGACGCTGATGCCGACTCTGAGGCCGAGCGACTCGAACTCCTTCAGGTCCTCGTACTTCTCCGCAGCGAGGGCTCGCAACGGGACGATGTAGAGGGCCTTGCCCCCGCGGAGGACGGACGCGAGGATCGCCAAATAGGCCACGAGGGACTTGCCGCTCGCGGTCGGGATGGCGAGGACGAGGTTCTCGCCGAGCAGCGCGGGACCGATCGCCTCGGCCTGCGGCGGATACAGCTCCTCGATCCCCTGTTTCTTCAGGATCTCGACGATCCGAGGATCGAGCCCCACGTCGGCGACCCGCATCGCCCATTGGATGCGAGGCGGTCTGCATAAAGGTTCTCGGGGGAGGCGTGACAAAACCCGGAGCCGCGTGACGTTGAGCCTGCCCCCGGAGTCGCTAGCGGTCCGCGCACAGAAAGTATTATCATCGTTCAGGGGGATTTGCATCGGGGGAGGCTAACGCCCTTGGGTCGAGGGTGGGCAACGCAGCTGATGCCGATGACAAAGTCCTACCCCGAATCGCCGTCCGTGATTTAGGTGGAGGCTCGAAGCATATGGATGCCGGGGAGATCCTGCTCGTCGCCCTCATCGTCGTCGTTCTCTTCACGGTGTTCGTCATCGTTTTCGCAGGGTATGAGCTGGGGCAGCTCTGCGGGCAGGTGATTCCGGTGGCAGCCCTCCTGGGACTGTACGCACCCTACCGGGCGTACGTCATGCGAGGCCGGAATCCCCCGTCGTGAGAGCGGGGGTTCGGACGCCGCGAAGGCGGGTCACCGAACCGGACAGGACGCAGGGGAGGACCCTGCGGAGCCTCTGTGCCCTGGTTGATCCGTTTCTATCCGTTCATATCTTCCGACGCATGACGACGTTGCTCTTTCCGAATGGCGCCACGATCTTGAATCCCTCCCTCTCGAACATCGAGACCGTTCCGAAGTACTCTCGGTAGGCTCCCCAGCGGGCGATCGGATAGGCCTCGACGAGACCCCCTCCCCTGCGGCGTATCGCGTCCATGGCGGCCTTCAGGGCGACGCTTGAGACCCCACGGCGGCGGTGCTTGCCTTCGACGACAAAGCACGTGATCCTCCAAAGTCGCTCCGTGTCGCCTTCCGGGAGGAGCCTCCGGTAACCCCGATCGCCGTCGACGCGAGGGAGCTCGTCCCTCGGACCGAATTGGCACCATCCCACCGGGTCGCCGTCCGAGTAGACCAAGATCCCGTGGGACCGCCCTCTCTCCACGAGTTCTCGCTTCTCGTCCCGGTGCCTAGCGGCTCCCTCGGCCCTGGACTCGAGGCGGTCGCTGGCGGCCAAGGGGCCGGCTCGCTGATGATACATGCACCAACACCCGAACGCGCCGGGCGCCGGACGTTTCTCGAAGAGGCGCTCGAAGTCCGGCAACGTACGCTTCGTCAGCTCTTTCGTGGAATACTCCAAAGCTCCGCGTCCCGTCGCCGACCCGATTGTCGACCGTTTTATCTAAGGCCTCCCCGGCGCGCTTCTAAGGCACGAGCCTCAGCTGCTTCATCAGCTCGAGTTGGTCGTAGTAGATGTGGCTCTCGGCAATCTCGCCTTGTTCCACCTTGTACACGACGCACCCTCGAAGCTCGATGCGCTGCCCAGTGGGCGGAACGTACCCCTCCTTGCCTTGTTCAAGTGCCGCCTGATCGAGGCCGTGGCGAAGCGGCCCTTTGTGCGTTCCCGAGATGAGGAGTTCCACGCACACCCAGTCCCCCTGTCCGAAACCCCGCAGTTTCTTCCACGAGAGATCCGGAAGGGCCTCGCCCCACGCCCGAAGCCGTTCCTGGACCGCTTCCCGACCTTGCACCGGAACGGGCAGGTCCGGGGAAGACATGACGATATTGTCCATATGGAGCCCAAACAGGTGGTCCCAGTCTTGGTCGTTGATTGCTTCGAACGCGGCTTCAACCATACGAAGGTTCTGTTCGACGGTCATTACCCTCAGCCCTCTCCTAGAAGCCGCATAGTATTCCCGGAGTATATAGATGGAGAGAGCGAATGAGACAACGGGCCGCGGGACAGTCAGCAGGGGACAGCTAAGCAGACCACCGCGAGGAGGACAGGCGGCTCCGTAGGGATTTCTCGGTCAGCTGCGGCCTTTGCGGACGCGGTCGGTGATGGCTAGGAGCAGGATGGGCACGAACCAGAGGGCCGGCAACAGTTCGCTCAAGGGGGCAGCAGTGCTAACGGCGTTGCCTCAACTTCTCGTCACGGCGCCGCCACTGCTTTTCCCATGTTCCTTGGTACCAAGCCGCGTAGCGTCTGGACACAACCGAAACCGTTCCCCAGACGAGCAATACGAATCCTAATACCAAGCTGGACAGGCCAAGTAGTCCCAGAACATCCGTGCCGTAGGTCAAGAAAGTCTGAAGGGAATATGTGAGGACGCCTGACCCGATGGCCATGAAGACAATCGCGAAGCTCTTGCGGACCGTGTCCGGCCCCACGGGATTGGGCTGACGCCAGAGCAGGGTGCCCCCGATCAGTTGAGCCGCCGCTCCGATTGCGACTATCGTTCTCGGACCGACCTGTCCCCGAAGGAAGTCTATGGCGACCGTGGACAGGTAGCCTGCTCCCGTGGCGACCAACACCAAGGCCATGAAGCGAAAGGTCACACGGAGCGTTTCCAAGTGGGTGCGAGGGGACGCCCAGGACTCGGGCGGCGGGGATTGCGTCGGGATATTGATCGGCACGCCGGAACTCGTGGATCAGGCAGAGCGCTACATCGTGATGAATCCTCCGAGGGCCGGACGAAGCGACGCTCGAGCCGTGCCGATCTCGCGAGCAAGGGTGGCAGAAAGCGGCACTCGCTCCGTTGGCTCAGTGATTGCCCCACCCAAAGCCTTTAGCGGTTCCGTCGATTCGGTCGGCAAGATGGTCGACCTCCGGACGGAGATCGCGGGCGTAAGGCTCCGGAACCCGACGATGCTCGCGTCCGGTTTCCTCGATGAGACCGGCGGATCGATGGCCCGCGTCTACCAGGCAGGCGCCGGCGCCGTCGTGACCAAGAGCGTCGGCCCCGAGCCGCGGGAAGGCTATCCGAACCCCACGATCGTCGAACTCGATGCGGGCCTCCTGAACGCGGTCGGCCTCCCGAATCCCGGGGTCGTCGAGTACGAGCACGAGGTGAGGCGCGCCCTCACGGCCGGCGCCGTCGTCATCGGCTCCGTCTACGGCAAGGACGCGGACGAGTATGCGAGCGTGGCGGCGAGGATGGCGACGTACGGGGTGAAGGCGATCGAACTCAACTTCTCCTGTCCGCACGCGAAAGGCCTCGGGACGGAGATCGCGCAGCACGAGGACGCGGTGCGAGATTTCACCCGGGCCGTCAAGGACGTCGTCTCGCTGCCCGTCTTGCCGAAGCTCTCCCCGAACGTCCAGGACATCGCGACGTTCGCGCTCGCCGCCGAAGAAGGCGGTGCCGACGGAATCGTCGCGATCAACACGCTGAAGGCGATGGCGATTACGCCGGAGTTGAAGATGCCGTCCCTCGCCAACCGCTACGGCGGGCTCAGCGGCCCCGCCATCCGGCCGATCGGCGTGCGCGCGGTGTACGACATCTGCGAGAAAGTCCGCATCCCGGTCATCGGCGTCGGCGGCATCGGATCCGGCCGGGACGCCCTCGAGTACATCATGGCGGGCGCCAGCGCCGTCCAGGTGGGGACCGCGATCATCTCGAAAGGCCTCGGGGTCTTCGACGCGATCGCGAAGGAGATGGCGTCCCTCCTGGAGGAGGCCGGATTCGCATCGGTGCCCGAGGCGATCGGGGTCGCGCATGCCTAGGATCCAGGTCGTGTCCCTCCTCGAGATCGTCCGGGAGACGCCCTCGACGACCACGTACCGCTTCCGAGCCGATTTCGCCGAACAGCCGGGCCAGTTCCTGATGGTCTGGATCCCGCGGTACGACGAGCTGCCCATGGCGCTGTCCTACCTCGGCGGCGTCAAGGGCATCACCGTCCGGGATTACGGGGACGCGACGCACGCGCTCGCGGCGTTCAACGCGGGGGACCGGATCGGCGTGCGCGGGCCGTACGGAAACGCGTTCCGTCTCCGGGGAGAGCGAGTCCTCGCGGTCGGCGGCGGAAGCGGCATGGCATCGATGATCGCCGCGATCGAGGCGTTCGCGCAGCAAGGCGCCCGCGTCGTGACGGCGGTGGGCGCGAAGACCGCGGAGGAGCTGCTGTTCGTCGATCGCGCGAACGCGAGCGGGGAGGTGCATATCGCGACGGACGACGGCTCGCGCGGTTTCCATGGGTTCGCCGCGCCCCTCGCGGAGAAACTGATGGACCGCGAGCCGTTCGACATGGTCCTGACGTGCGGCCCGGAGAGGATGATGAAAGCCGTCGTGGACCTCGGCCGGAAGCGGGGGATCGCCGTCCAGGCGAGCCTCGAACGGTACATGAAGTGCGGGATCGGCATCTGCGATGCGTGCTCCCTCGACAGCCAGCTCGTCTGCTACGACGGCCCGATCTTCACCGCGGAGCAACTCGCGGGCTTCGAGGACTTCGGCCGCTACCGGCGCGACAAGAGCGGCCGCCGCGTGCCGGCGTGACGGCCACGCGACAAGGCTAAGCCGGGATGTTCGATGCCCGCGCTGATGTCCGACGCAGAGCTGGACGGCCTGGCCAAAGAGGTTGTCGATTGGTACATCCGGTGGAACCCGAGCTTCGCGACCCATGTGGGGATCCACGAATACGATCACCTGCTTCCGCGCGGCTCTTACGAAGCGGAGCTCGAGGAACGATCGCGCATCAAGGGGTTCCTGCGCCGGCTCGAGGCGATCGACCCGAAGACGCTGTCTCCCTCGAAGCGCGTCGATCACGGCGTCCTCCGCAACTCGTTTCGCCTCTGGATCTTCGAATCGGAGGAACTCGCGATATGGCAGGCGATGCCCAACGCCGCACCGAGCGTCGGCGACGGCCTCTTCCCGCTCTTCATGCGCGAGTTCGCGCCCTTGCCGCGGCGCCTCGAGAGCATCACCGCCCGGCTTGAGAAGTCGCCCGCGTTCATCGAGGAGACGAAAGGCCGGATCCGCGCGCCCGTGAAGATATGGTCGGAGATCGGACTCGAATCGGTCCAGCGGCTGCCCGGATTTCTACAGGTGATCGAAGGCGCGGGATCGGGCGTCCTCGGGGGTCCGGATCGCGCGCGGCTCCGGGAGGCGGTCGCGAAGACGAACGACGCCCTGCAGGCATACGCCACGTGGATCGAGAAAGAACTCCTCCCGCGAGCGGAAGAGCGGATCGGCATCGGCGCCGCAAAGTTCCGTAAGCTCGTGCGCCTGCGGGAACTCGGCCTGACCGTCGAGGAGATCTACGCGGTCGGGGAGACGTACCTTCGGGAGAGCAAGCGAGCGTTGTCGCAGGTCGCGGGAGAGATTCGACGAGGCGCGTCGGTCGAAGAAGCGAAGGAGATCGTCAAGTCCGATCATCCGGCGCGGTTCGAAGAGGCGCTCGCCTACACGGCGAAGGCGATGGCCGACGCCAAGGCGTTCATCCGCGAGCACGACCTCGCGACGATCCCGCCGAACGAGGAACTGAGCGTCATCGAGACGCCGACATACATCCGGCATATCATCCCGTTCGCGGCATACAACTCGCCCGCGCGATTCGAGCCGCGCAAGCAAGGGTTCTACATGGTCACGCCGATCGAGGACAAGCCGGAGATGTTGCGCGAACACTCCTATGCAGGCACGCGCAACACGGCGGTCCACGAAGGGTACCCGGGCCACCACCTCCAGCTCACGTGCGCGACCCTCAACCCCTCCTATGCGCGGATCCTCGTCGGCGCGACGGAGACCGTGGAGGGCTGGGCGCACTACTGCGAGGACATGATGAAGCAGGCGGGGTTCAGCGCGGACCCGAAGACGAAGTTCGTCCAGCTCCTCGACCAGATCTGGCGGGCGTGCCGCATCCTGATCGACGTGGACCTCCACATGGGACGCATGTCGTTCGGCGAGGCGGTCGAGCTCCTCGTGCGGGAAGCAGGGATGGAGAAGGCGGGCGCGATCGCGGAGGTGAAGCGCTACACGTACTGGCCGGCGTACCAACTCTCGTACCTGCTGGGGAAGCATCTGATTGTCCAACTCCAGGCCCGCGTGAAGAAGGATCTCGGGACGGCGTACTCGGACAAGTTCTTTCACGACACGATCCTGTACGCGGGGTCGCTCCCGATGAAGTACATGCGCGAGATCTTCGCGCACAAAACGAAGGAGTTGCGGCGGCTTCGCAAGGCGGGCGTCTGAAGGCGGGACGCTCCCGGTCGATACCTTAATATCGAGACCTCCGCATCGCGCGCGTCGGACCGAGGGATCGGATGAAAGACGTCAACGCGATCGCGAAGAAGGCCCTCGAGTACAAGGAGAAGGGCCTCGCGGAGCGGGAGATCGCGGACGAGTTGCACTTGTCGCCCGAGACGGTCACCTGGCTCCTCACGCGCGGCGTGAAGGGCGGCGAGCCGCCGAAGGACGTGAAGATCGGTTGGCGGTCGGTCGGCGTCTATGGGAACCGGATCGGCTTCATGGCCGCCGCGATGTCGGACATCGCCCTCGAGGAGATGGAGAAGCGGCAGGTCGACGCGGATGCGATCCTTGGCGTCGCGATCAACGGGATCCCGCTCGCATCGCTGATCAGCGAGGAACTCGGGAAGGAACTGATCATCTACCGACCGAGCCAGGAGCGCCACGGCAAAGGCGGCGCGTTCTCCTCGAACTACGCGTCCCCCCAGGGGAAGAAGGTCGTCATCGTCGACGACGTCGTCTCGACGGGCGACACGGTGAAGGCCGCGATTGGCGACGTTCACGAGATCGGAGGGACGGCGGTCCTCGCGGTCGTCCTCGTGAACAAGACGGCGTACGACGACCTGGCGGGCGTGCCGCTTCGGGCACTGATTCGGGCACGGTCGATCTGATTTGCGCGCGAGGGCCCGCGAACGGCCCATGGTGCTCGCGCGAAACACGCAACGGTTAAGTAGGGGGAAAGGGGCTAAGGTTGTCCATGGCCGCGTGGATGCCGCAACGCAGGCGGAAGTCCCGCAAGAGCCAAGACCGGGCTTTCATCGAATTTGCCGTGACCTTGTTCCTCCTCGGGCTGATGCTCGAACTCCTGTACGTCTTTCGTGGGAGATCGGGCGGATTCGAGTGGATGCTGGCCCTCCCCGGTGTCGCGGCGCTCGTCGGGCTGATCTGGTTGGTGTCGCGCGAGCCCGTAAGGCTATAGGCCCGTCGTCCCATCTGCGCGACCGGTGACCCCAGCTGACGCACTGGTACGATGATCTCTTCGTCCAGGTGAAGGCGTTCGTCGGCGAGAAGGGCGACTTGATCATCAACGCGGGCTTGAGCGTCAGCGGCCTCCAGCACGTTGGCCGACTGCGAGGAGAGATCACCCTCAGCCAGTTCTTGGCGCGCAGCCTCCGCGAGATCGGCCGCGATTCGCTCCAGAGCCTCGTCCTGTACACGCAGGACGAATGGAAGGCGAAGCCGGCGCAGGTCGCGCAGTTTGCCCGCGAAGACGGACGGGCGTACATTGGTCGGCGGCTCATCGACGTGCCGGACCCGTTCGGTTGCCACAAGAACTGGGTCGACCATTACTGGCAGGATTTCGGAGGCGTCCTCGACCGCTTCGCGCCCAACGTTCGGATCGTCACGACGACGGAGGCGTACCAGCATCCGGAGATGCAGGCTCTCGTCCGGGATCTCGCGTCCCGCGCCGAGGCGGTGCGGGCCGTCGTGAACAAGTACCGCGCCCGGCGGCCGTACCCGGAAGGCTGGATCCCGTTCGAGGCGTTCTGCGAGCATTGCACGACGATCGGGGCGAAGACTCTTGGAATCGCCGGCACGACGGCGACGTACCGCTGCGAGCGGTGCGGGCACGAAGGGACGTCATCGATCGAAAAGGGCAAGTTGAACTGGAGGCTCGAGTGGCCGGCGCTCTGGAAGGTCTACCGGGTTGACATCGAACCGTTCGGCAAGGACCACGCGACCCCGGGCGGATCCCGCGATTCGTGCAAGGAGATCGCCGAGACGGTGATGCATTTCCGTCCGCCGATGGGCGTGGGAAGGACTTGGGGGACATGGGCTCCTCGGATTTCCTCGGCTTCACGCCGACGCAATGGGTGGAGGTCGGCGACCCGGAGGTCCTGCGGTACGCCTACGCCTTCACGCCGATCTTTCGCCGAATCGTTCTGGACCTCTCGCGCATCGACGCGTACCACGATGCGTACGACCGGGCGGAGGGAGCCTCGTACGCGGCCGAGCGAAAGGGGGACGAGGACGACCAAGCGCGCGCCTATGAGCTGGCTCAGCTCGCGTCGCCGCCGAAACGGAAGCCGTTCGCGCTTTCGTACCGTCATGCGGCGTTCCTGTCCCAGATCAGCCCGGAGAAGGGGCGGCTCGAGTGGTGTCTGAATCGGATGCGCGACACAGGAATGCTGGCCCGCGCGCCGACGGCGTTCGAACGCGCGCGGATTGCCCGTCGGATCGAGCAGGCGCGCGTTTGGGTCGAGAAGTACGCGAGTGAGAACCGTGTCACCCTGCTCGAGGCGCTGACCCCGGAGGTCGCCGCGCAGCTCGACGATCGCGATCGGTCCGCTCTCCGCGCATATGCGGAGAAGGCCACCCACGCCGCGTGGACCGAGGATGCGATCAAGGAGTCGATGGTCTCGCTGACAAAGGGCGGTGGCCTACCGGTCGAGACGAGCCGTTTCTTTCGCGATCTCTATCTCGTCCTGCTGGGGAGCGAGCGTGGGCCGCGCGCCGCGCCGTTCCTCGCCGTCCTGGAGAAAGACTGGGTGTTACGTCGGCTGCGCGAGGCCGCTAACTAGGGTGCGTTCCACGGCCCGGTAAATGTTCCACGGGCCCAGGACGGTGTTCCACGGGCGGAGTTCCCTTATCCGGCGGATAAAGGGGCGGGCACGCGAGGCGGCGACGCGGTGGGAGTTGGGGCTCCTGGCGGGCGCCTGGGAACGACCCGCAACTCCATGCGGTAGAGCAAGACCTGGCCGTCGACCACGCGGAACGTCACGTAGTCGCCCGGCCCCACGTCGAGCGCCCGCCGCACGTCGCGCGTGAGGGCCACGCGGTTTCGCCCGTCCACCAGTCGCGGTTGCACTTCCCGGCGGGCCATTTCAGCCCCTGGCTACGGCCTTTCCGCCTTAAGGAGAGTCCTCGTGCGGCCTGCCTTTTTGAAGGACCTATGACCCCCCTCTGCACCCCTCTGTTTCGGGTGCCCGTTTTTCAGGTTCTTCTCTGATCTTGTAGGGGAAAAACCAAACTTTCAGTCACGTCACCAGAATCCTCTTTGCCATGCAGGCAAACTACCCGGTTCCATGACGGATAGGACTGCCGCCACGGCCGCACCAGGGAGGAAAGCCGCCTTGACCCGGAGGGCTTTGCGGCGAGGGCGAACCGGCGCAACAACGCCGAGACCGGCAACCACGCCTTCAAGGCAATCCTGGGCGACCAGATCTACAGCAAGAGCGCCGAGGCGCAGCGCAGCGAAATCCTGTGCATGTGCATCGCCTGCAACCTCACGCGCCTGGTCTATCTCGAACTGGAGCAAGGCATCGAGGCGGATTTCGCCGGCGGCGTCGAGATTCTGCGTCGCGAGTCCTGGGTTTCACTGGAGGAACTTCATAATCGGTTCCGGAGCCGCGCAACGCCTAAGGAGGCGCCACGTCAGGTGGCTCCATGAGGTTTCTTTTTGGCCGTGGCGCGCGAAGATGTTTGGAGGAGCGGTTCCGCCTGCTCCCAGGCGAGCTCGTAGGCAGGTGCAAGAAGCCTAACGAAATCGCGCAGCGGATTCCAGATTGCCAACATCTCTTCCCGGGTCCTCCAAGGAGGAATGACAAGGGAAGTCTCGAAGTCTGCGTGGATGAGGCGAAAGGGGGTACGAAGCAAGCGAAGTTCAACCCCTGCTTTGACCAATTGCAACCACGGGTCCACGGCGGTGTCAATCGAGAGGTCAGGCGATACAATCATTCGAACGCGCCGTCCGTGGCGCGCGCACTTGGCGAGCGCGCGAAAGAATTCTGGTTCGTCAGAGGTCAGAGTGAATGGATACGTGACCGTCACCTGCTTACGGGCCGAGTCCAGCACTCCCATGAACCGCTGGGCAATGGCATCTTCGCCGCGGATGAACCAGACGGGAGAGGAAGCGACCATGCTTCGTCCGCTGTAAGCCAAATCGAGTTCGGTGGCGGCCTTCTCCTGGCTCCGCGTAGCCTCCATCCATTCAACCGTCAAACGCTCGCGCGGGGGCCGGGGAACGTAAACCACTGGCCGGCCCACCTCCGGGGTCGTCGTCCAGTCCTTCCGGTGCAACTCCTTGAGGACCGAATGGACTCGCGTCGGCGGAACGCCACTGGCTCGCGAAACGCTTGCCCCGTCTCCGCGGCCGAGAACCAGCAACGCGTGGTAGGCGCGGACCTCGTATTCGGTCATCCCAAGGCGGCGCAACGTCGCGAGAGTGTCCGGGGCAAGCGGTTCGGCCATACTGAACTAACCATGTTAGTTAACGGTTCCTTAAGTATGCACCGCAGGGTGCTCCCGCGGCTACTGAAAATGGCACGCATCTCACTCAATCCGCCCCCGACACTTTCGTTTAGGATTGCCAACTGGTTCATGCGACGGAAGTTTGGGACGGACTTGGACCCGTTTCGGGCGATGGGCCACAACATGAAGGTGGCAATGGCCTATGGCAAATTGGAGCAAAGCGTCGTCAAGTGGCGCAGCTTGGATGTGAAGCTGCAGAACTTGGCCGACTTCGCTACCGTCACCAAGATCGGCTGTCCGTGGTGCTTGGACTTCGGCTACTGGATCATGCACACGCAAGGCGTCGCCCGGGACAAGATCGAAGCGGTTCCAAAGTGGAGGACCAGCAAGCTCTTCAGTCCTCTTGAGCGGCTGGTCATGGAGTATGCCGAAGCGATGACCGAGACGCCACCCACGGTCAGCGACGAACTCGTCAACAAACTGCGGGAGCACCTGGATGAGGGCCAACTGGTCGAGCTTACGATGGTTGTGTGCGTGGAGAACGTGCGGTCTCGATTCAATTCAGCACTGGGGATTGCTGGCCAGGGATTCAAGGACCGGTGCGAAATTCCGCAACGTAGTGCCGGGCCATCGCGAGTCGGTAAGGTCGCATGAGCCAGCGGGCCGGCTCCTGATGCGCGTCTTCGTCGCTGGCGCCTCCGGTGCCATCGGACTGCCCCTGGTTCGCCAATTGGTCGCAGCGGGCCATGACGTCGTGGGCACGCATCACCATCCGGAGACGGCGGACCGGTTGCGCGCCCTCGGAGCCAAGCCAGTGCAGCTCGATCTTCGCGACGCGCCCGCGGTTCGTCGCGCCGTCGTCGACGCCAGGCTCGACGCCATCATCCACGAGGCGACGGCTTTGGGCAGCAGCCACAGCATGGGCCAGGCAAAGACCATGATCCGAGCCACGACCCAGTTGCGCACCCAAGGGCTGGACGCGCTGCTTGCCGCAGGCAAGGCGGTTGGCGTGAAGCGCTTCGTCGCCCAGAGCTTCGGCAACTTCCGTCACGCCCGCGGCGACGGCCGGCCAAAGTCGGAAGACGACGCCCTCAATCCGTCGCTGCCGAAAGACCAGCGAGAGAACTTCGAAGCCTTGCAGCGCCTCGAAGAAACTATCGCCAGAGCCGGCGGCGTCGCATTACGCTACGGTAGCTTTTATGGCGCCGCCAACGACGGGCTGGTAGCGCCGCTTCAGAAGGGCAAGATGCCCATAATCGGCGACGGCAGCAGCGTGTGGTCGTTCATCCATCTCGATGACGCTGCCGCCGCAACGGTGCTTGCCCTGGAGTGCGGCCGGCCCGGCGTCTACAACGTGGTCGACGACGACCCGGCGCCCATGCGGGAATGGCTGCCAGCTATGGCCAACGCTTTGGGCGTCAAGCGGCCCCGCCGGGTGCCATTGTGGCTGGCGAAGCTGTTCGGCGGCGGCTTGGTCACCATGATGTCCGAATCGACGGGCTTGACCAACGCCAAGGCCAAGCGCGAACTCGGCTGGCGCCTGAAATACCCGAGTTGGCGGCAAGGCTTTGCCAGGGTCTACGCCGACCTCCGGAGATAGCCATCACGCGCCTACAAAAGGGTATGGAGAGGACCGGTGAAGGTGGGTGGCCCAGTTCCACAACCGGAGTTCACTGTTCCACGGCTGGAGTTCAGAGGGGAGTCGTGGAACGCACCCCACCAAGTAGGAAAGGCAAAATACGTCCTACCCGTTGAATCGCGCGCAGCCCCGTGGTCTAGCGGCCAATCGTGACCGGCTCTCGGTCGCGGGCCAGTGATTCGAGGCTCTGGATCGGTCCTCCGGACCGAGGAGAGACCTCGCGACGGCAGTTCGAATCTGCCCGGGGCTATCTCTTATTCCGAGAGGATCGGCATCGCCTTCGATGAAGAGCGTCTCAGCGGCCATGGTCCTCGCGGAATGCGCGATGCGCCCGAACGAGCTCCGCGTACTCTGCAAGCTCCATCTCGACGGTGCGCGGATTCCACCGGAGGATCCGGCCCATTCGCGCGGCGACTTGCACCGCGACGCCGAACGCCTGATCCGGGGTCTCATAGAAGAGCCCGAGCCGGCGCACGAGGACGTCAGAGAGTCGGAGCGCCATCTCCTCACGGACCGCGAGGTCGACCTCCGCCCAGAGGCAGGGGCGTCCGTGGACGATTCGGCCGCGCGCCCCGGGCGATTCGAGATTCCGTTGGACCGCGGCGAGCGAGTATCTCATTTGGAGGTGCGACGCCGCGGCCTCGTCCAGTCCGAGGTCCGTGAAGTCCTCGAGCGGGGAGGCGCTCGGGCCGAGCGAACGGTCGCTCGTGGACCCCGTCGCACGCCGGCCCACGATGCGGCTCACGACCTCCTCGGCCATGGCCCGGTGCGTCGTGAGCTTTCCGCCGGCCACCGAGATGAGGCCGTCCTCGTCCTCGAAGAGTTCGTGCGCGCGAGAGACCTCGGACTCGGACACATCTTCCCCATGCTTGCGGAGCAGCGGACGGAGGCCCGCGTAGGCGCTCACGACGTCGTCGCGGGTGAGATGCGCGTCCGGGAACGCCTCGTTCACCGCGGAGAGCAGGTAGTCGACGTCCGCCGGATCGGCGACGACGTGGTCCGGATCGCCCGCGAAGTCCGTGTCCGTCGTGCCGACGAGCGTCAGATCTCCCCAAGGGAGGACGAACACCACCCGACCGTCCGTCCGCACCGTGAGCGCGATCGCGTGGTGGTGCCCGAGCCTCGCGCGAGGCACGAAGACGTGGACGCCCTTCGTCGGCCGGATCGTGGGGTGCGGCCTCGGGGTCCGGAGTCGGTCGAGCCAGACCCCGGTCGCGTTCACGACGACCCCCGCGCGGACCTCGAAGGAATCGCCGGCGAGGCCGTCTCGGACGCGCCCGCCGCACACGGTCTCCTCTTCGCGGATGACTTCGGAGACCTCGGCGTAGTTCGCGACGACCGCCCCCGCGGCCGCGGCGTCTTTGACGACCGCGAGGACGAGGCGGCTATCGTCCGTCCACGCATCGTAGTATATCCCTGCGCCCGCGATCGCAACTTCCGCGAGGCGCGGTTCTCGAGCCATCGCCTGCTCGAGCCGGAGCCACGTCCGCCCGGGCACCGCCTTTCCCTTCGAGAGGAGATCGTACACGAGGAGCCCGAACCGCAACGCCAAGGCGCCGGGAGGCCGATCCCGGTACACCGGGATGACGAACGGGAGCGGATGGACGAGGCACGGCGCCGTCGCCAGGAGACGATCGCGTTCCCGCACCCCCTGACGGACCAGCCCGATCCGGTAGTTCCTCAGATACCGCAGGCCGCCGTGGACGAGGCGCGATGTCTTCCCGCTGGTCCCGCTCGCGAAGTCCCCGCGTTCCGCCAGGGCCGTCCGGAGACCGCGGCACGCCGCCTCCCTCGCCACGCCGGCACCGACGATCCCGCCTCCCACGATCAGGACGTCGAACGTCTCCCGGCGCATCCGCTCGAGGTTCGCCGCGCGCGTGCTTGCGGAGAACTCGGTCACATCGATCTTGTCACCGCGGTTGCCAGGGGTCGTCGGCGAGGGTGGACTGGGCTCTCCAGGGGGACGACCGTGTCCACCGATCCCCGACCCCACCACTTGATCGCCCGCGATACGATGCGCGGCGAAGTGTCTCATCGGTAAAGACGTTTTCCGGGAGTCGGAGAATCGAAGTGCCAAAGCATTAAACAGGCGCGGGCCATGCGGCCGCACCGGCGGGGCGGGCGCGATGATCGAGCGGGAGGCGATCGTGCAGATCCTCGAGGGATATGATCCCTCGGCGATCCGCGTCGCGTCGATCGGATCGCATTCCGCCCTCGACGTCTGCGACGGCGCGATCGAGGAGGGGTTTCGGACCCTCGTGATTTGCGAGAAGGGCCGGGCGACCCCGTACGCGCGGTTCTTCCGATCCGTGCGAGACAAGGAGGGCCGGCCGAAGCGCGGCATGGTCGACGAGGCGATCGTCCTCGCGAAGTTCGACGAGGTCCTCTCGGACAAACTTCAGGAGCGCCTCCGCGGCACGAACTCCGTGTTCGTCCCCAACCGCTCCTTCACGTCGTACTGCGACCTCGATGCGATCGAGGAGGAGTTCCGCGTGCCCTTGTTCGGGAGCCGCAACCTCCTCCGGACCGAGGAACGCGAGTACGAGCGCAGCTACTATTGGATCCTGGAGCAAGCGAAGCTGCCCGCGCCGGAGAAGTTCGATTCGCCGAACGACATCGACGGGCTCGCGATCGTCAAGCTGCCGCACAAGGTGAAGAGGCTCGAGCGCGGCTTTTTCACCGCGGCGAGCTTCAAGGAGTATCGCGAGAAGTCCGAGGCGCTTCGGAAGGAGGGCGTGATCTCGAAGGCGGACCTGGCAAAGGCGCGGATCGAGCGGTACATCATCGGCCCGATCTTCAACTTCGATTTCTTCTACTCTCCGATCGAGGAGGATGCGGAGAAGCTCGAGCTACTCGGCGTCGACTGGAGGTTCGAGACATCCCTCGACGGCCATGTCCGGCTCCCGGCGGACCAGCAGCTCTCCCTCGAGAAGGCTCAGCGCATCCCGGAATACGTCGTCGTGGGGCACAACGCCGCGACGTTGCGCGAGTCGAGTCTCAAGGATGTCTTCGAGATCGCGGAGGCATACGTCAAGGCGACGCAGCGGTACTTCGCGCCCGGCATCATCGGCCCGTTCACCCTTCAGACGGCCGTCGACAAGGATCTGCGGTTCTGGGTCTACGACGTCTCGCCGCGCATCGGCGGCGGGACGAATATCCACATGGCGCTCGGCCATCCGTACGGCAACTCGCTGTGGCGGAGGCCGATGAGCACGGGGCGCCGGATCGCGATGGAGCTGCGGCGCGGCGTCGAGAGTGGACAGCTTGGCGCGCTGGTGACCTGAGGCGTAATCGTCCGATCGGTGGCGGCTTATCGCCGCTCGACTTGGCCCTTCAGCCGATCAAGCAAATCGTCGTCGGTCTCCGCCATCATCCGGTTCATCGCGCCGCTCATCAGGCGGAAGAGCCCTTTGCCCCGCATCTCGGCCTCGTACTGGATTTCCGTCCCGCCGCCTCTCGGCGTGAGGCGGAACTCCAGGTGGCCCTTCATCGGCTTGCTGTCCACCTCGAGTCCTAGCCGGGTCGGAGGCTCCAGCGCCGTCACGCGGACCATGGACTCGAGCGTCCGTTTCCCGGCGGCCCGAGTCTCCCGCCAACTCGTACCGATCACGAACGGCCCCGACGTGAGCGGGTCGATCTTCTGAATCGACGGCATCCATTGCTGGGCTCGGCCGAGGTCCGTCAGGACCGCGAACACGCGATCCGGGGTCGCATCGATCATGTTTGTTCGGGTGAACATGGGCGGCCCGGCGCGTGACTTCATAATAAAGTCGTGCCCCACTCGGATGCCCTTTGTCAACGCCCGCCGCCGGGAACGAAGCTTGATGCGTTGCGGAGGAGTCGCGAGTCCGTCCGAAGGGAATACGCGGGATGCTCGAGTGGGTGCCTTGGGCGGTCGCAATCGCGATCGGTTTTATCACGCTCAACCAAGGTGCGAAGTTCATCACGGACAACGCCACGCGGATCTCCGGGAAGATCGGGCGGAGCCGTTTCGTCGTCGGCGCCCTCCTCGTCTCCACGCTCTCGGCGGTCCCGGAGCTCCTCGTGAGCGGCATCGCGGCCGAGGAAGGGAGTCCGGAGATCGCGCTGGGCAACGCGCTCGCCTCGACCGTGGTCACGATCGCCTTCGTCATCGGCGCGAGCGCGCTCGTGCGGCCGATCAAGACTTCCCGCGAGATCGTCCTCCGGGACGCGGTGTTCCTCGCGATTGTCACGTTGGTCGCCGCGACGCTCTTGCTCGACGGGAACCTCACGCGATACGAAGGCCTCGCCCTCATGGCGCTCTTCGTCCCGTACGTGCTCAACCTGTCGGTCTCTCAGCGAACGGGCCCGCCGGAGGAGATCCAGGAGCGGGTCGACGACCTGAAGATCGGCCTCGAGTTCACCGGTTGGATTTTCGGCCGGAAAATCGAGATCCGGGCGGGCCTTGGGTGGCTCATCCTCGGGGTCCTCTGGTCCGTGATGGGGGCGCAGTTCCTCGTCCGCGGCGCGATCGGCGTCTCGGCCGTCGTCGGCCTGAATCCGTGGTTCATCGGGATCACGGTCGTCGCGCTCGGCACGTCGCTCCCGGACATCGCCGCCGCCTATCACGCGACCCGTCGCGGTTACACAGACCTCGTCCTCGGCGAGGGGATCGGGGCGAGCGTCGTCACGACGCTCCTGACGCTCGGCCTGATTGGGATCCTGCGGCCGTCGACCCACTCCGTCGACTTGCTCCTGCCCGTCGTCGGCGCGATGGTCGTGACGTCGTTCTTGCTGCTGGCGCTCATGCTCGGCGAATGGAAAATCACGTCGCGATCCGGCGCCGTCCTGACGTCGAGCTACTTTGCGATGGTCGCCTTCGACCTCGTGTGGCTCCGCGGCCGTCTGACGTGATCAGTACGTGGCGCCACACCGTACGCACGCGAGCTTGCCGTCGCCCCGCGCGACGAGCTGGCCGCCACACGCCGCGCAGAATTTCGTCTCCTTCACGAGCTTGCCTTGGTCGTCCCACGAGTGCTGCGGCCATGTGCTCTGTGGGGGGGCCTGTCCCGGCCACCCCGCGGCAGCCCCCGCGGAGGCGCCCGCGGGCTGCGGCGCCGGCGGCGGGGCGGACGGCGGTGGCGCCTGCGGATACGTGCCCTGTGGGGTCATCGGGTACGGCGGCGCGTGCTGCATCATCCGGAACTGCTCCTCCATGTAGGCGCCCTGGTCGACCCGGGTGACGGTCGTCCGTGCGAATCGGTCGAAGAGTCGCTGCCGTGGGTCGCCTCGGGTCGCCGCCCCGATGAAGAGGTCCGCCAGGAAGACGAGCCAGTAGACCTTCGAGAGGTTTCGGGCGATCGTGTGCATCAGGCTGAGATTGCCATCGAGCGCGACGACTCGGATCGAGAGCAGCCTCTTGCCGATCGTCCCGCCGATGAAGCCCTCGAGGAGCATCGAGTACACGAACCAAATGATTCCAAAGAAGAGCGGCGGAAGCCACCACACCCATCCGAAAACGGATAAGGGAATCCCCAAGAAGAGTCCGATCACGAACACGACGACCGCATCGATGAGGAAGGCGAAGAGACGACGGATCCAGTGATCCTGCAGCGCCGGGTTGCCGCTCAATCCAAAGGCGGAAGGCATGTCTCACCCATCCGAACTCGACGATATCCGACGGGCCTTCATAAAGATATTGGGCATTAATATTTCGCGTCGGGATTGAAAATCAGCCCGGCGAGTCGGCGGACGGTTGCGAAGGCAATTCTTCCTCGACCCGTGTAGAGCGCCGCAAGAATTCGCCCGGGACTTCTTTCGACGTATAGACGGTCTTCCCGGCTTTGTGAATCACGACGCCGTCGGCCCGCGCCGCCTTCGCGTCGATCTCGAGGATCACGGGCGTTTGGATGCGGACGCGACCCGCCTCCATCGCGGCCTCGAAGGTCGCGCTCAGATGGACCATCTTTCGGTCCGAGGGGCGCAGGCCCGCCTCGAGCAGGAGGTGGCTCTCTTCCTCGGTCGTCGGGTAGAACAGCACGTCCGGGATCCCTTCCGTCGGGAGGTCGAGGTCGAGGTCCATCGAGTGTCCGTACGTCGCGCGGATCTTTCCGTCCTCGAACTGGTACCGCCCCTTCGGGTCCGTCTCGATCAGGCCGACGACGTGGTGCTGTCGCACGAAGCGGAACCGGCGGTTCCGGATCTGGATCGCGGTCAGGAAGTCGCGGAGGTCCACCCATCCGTGCGCGTCCATCTCGAGTCCGTATCGTTGCGGGAAGTGCCGCAGGACGCCCGCCATCGTGCGGCCGAGGATTTCGACCTCTTCGTTGTTGAGCAGGAACTTGCCTTCGCTCCCGCAGTGGGGACAGAACTCGTCCCGGAAGTATCCATGAGAACCGCACTCCTTCAGCATGCGTCCCCTCCCGCGACGGTTTGGTATTCAGCGTCGGCTTATGAAGTTTCGTCCCCACGCTCCAGGGGAAGGTCCCCCTCCCGGACGACGCGGACCCCGAGGGACTCGAGCCGTTCCTCGAGGGAACGGACCGCTTCCTTGCCGATCGTCTTCCGGTGCAGATACGCGACCGTCGCTCCGTGGGTCCGCTCGATCGCTTGGTCCACGATCGCCGGTGGCGCGCGTTCGAGGGCGTACGCCGGGAGGAGATGGCCGAACGCGATCCGTCGCTCCAGCGCCAGGTCCGTGTGCCGCGGCACGTAGTGGCCGCCCCCCAGGCCGACCGCGATCGGCGCGTCGAGCGGCGTGAGGTCGAGCAGCACCTCCGCGATCGTCCGAGACGCGCTCCCGTCTCCCCATTCCCGGGCCGTGCTCCCCTGTTCGATATAGAACGTGGGCGACGTCAGGTACGGTCCGTGGTGGGTCGACTCGAAGGTGACGGCGTAGGTGAGGGGCGCCGCCGCGCGCTTCAACGCGCGGAGGGCTGCGGACATCCACCGGGGCGCCGAGGGGACGAGCGTCTCCGGCTGTCCTCCGAATTGGGCGGCCGTGGGATTCCCAATCGGGTGGACGGTCAGGCTCGGTCGCTCGCTCTCGGACTTGTGCTTCGACAGGTATACGACGAGATCGGCGGCGTCGCCGAAGGCGTCTTCGAGATCCCGATCGAGGTGATCCCGGTAGAGGTGCGGCTCGGCGATCGTGACGAGGAGGAGCTCGCGGAACCGCCACGCGGGCCGTCCTTCGAACGTCGATTCGGAGCTCCACGAGGCCGCCTTGAGCAAAGCCTCTTTCTGCCCCCGGCTCGCCTCGTCCGCCTCGGACGCCACGAGATATCGCATCGCGCGCGGGAACGGCCTCCGCCAACTTCTCTTTTCTCCCGTGCGCGCACAAACTTTAAGGGATGTGCCCCGGTACTCCGGCGGGAGGCCATGGTGACCGTCACGTTCCTCGCCTCCGTCCAGGAGTACCAGGAGGGGCGGATCCAGGAGGTCGCGGAAAGGCTGCGGGCGGATCATCCCGAGTGGACGGTCAAGGTGCTCCCGCCGGAGGCGTCCGGGCCGCTCCTAGCGAAGTACAAGCTCAAGTTCGGGCCCGCGATCCTCGTGGACGACCGGATCGAGTTCGTCGGGATCCCGAGGTACCGAATGCTCATCGAACGGGTCGCGATGGTGGCCGCGGGCCGGATTTCTCCAAGGACCGCCGCGCCACCGCCGTCCGCCGCGCCGCCGACCTCTTCATCGAAACCTGCGGTGCCGGCGAGTCCGCCGCCCGCGTCGGAGTGAAGCGCTGCGGCCCTCGGTGCGGGACCTTCGACGATCCGCAGCGGGCGTCGCGCATCCACTGGTCAAGCTTGTCTCTTCGAAAACTATATGGTATTAGGAACGCATTGTTTACACCGGGTTAGAGGAGCGGGACCGCGAACTCGTTGGCGGTCCGATGTAAGGAGCCGGATTGCGCCATGAGCATTGAGGACGAGTTGGAGGAGACCCGCCGGGCGATTCACCGCATGCTGAAAGACGCCTTCGAGGGGAAGCTCGGCGTATTCCGCGAGCCGTTCATCTACGGTTTCACGACGCGGACGCGGGAAGCGCGGCTCGAGGCTCCGCGGCCCGCGCTCGAGGGCGAAGAAATCCGGGCCCGCGACCCCCTCGTCGACGTCATCCTGACGGAATCGGCGATCTTCCTCACGGCGGAGATGCCCGGGGCCTCGCGCGACGAGGTGCGCGTCCGCCTTGACGACGGGATGCTCGTCCTCGAGAGCGAAGGCGACCGTCCGTACTTCACGAAGGTCGACCTCCCGGCGAATGTGGACCGCGACACCCTGAAGTACACGTTTACCAATGGCGTGCTCGATGTCGTGATCGCCCGGAAGCGCACGGTGGCGTGAGGGCGGTCCGGGCGTCCGGACCCGGGGTGAGGCGATTCCCACCGCGGACAAAATCAACCGCAAGCTCAAACGGCTGCGACGCATCGAGGCGGGATACCGTGCGGACATCCGCCGCGCGCACGACGCCTTGAAGTTCGAGACGGCGAACCGCACGAAGGCCGAGCAGCGCTACGAGCGGGTCCGCCGCAAGCTCGAGGCGAGGATCGAGAAGCTACAACCGAAGATCCGCGACCTGACGAATCTCCGGGCCGGAATGAGGTCCTGATCGCCGCGAAGGATAAGAGCGCCCGCGCCGTTTCGGAGGCATGACGGACACGGACCCGTCGGTCGTCCTCGAAGAGACCGCCCGAGCGATCCGGACGTGCACCCGCTGCCGACTCCACGAGGGCCGCATCCAGGCGGTGCCGGGCGACGGGCCCTTCGATGCGGATGTCGTGATCGTGGGCGAGGCGCCGGGCAAGGCGGAGGATGCGTCCGGCCGCCCGTTCGTCGGGGCCGCCGGAAAGGTCCTCGACAAGGCCTTGGGCGCAGTGGGGCTCCCGCGCGGGTCCGTCTTCATCACGAACGTCGTGAAGTGCCGCCCCCCCGCGAACCGCTCGCCCCGCGCGGACGAGATCGAGGCGTGCCGTCCGTATCTGATGACCCAGATCGCGGCGGTTCGGCCGAAAGCGGTCGTGACGCTCGGCTCGACGGCGATCCGAGGCGTCCTCGGCTCTGCGTTCCATGTGAAGGAAGCGCGGACGAAACCCCTCGCATTGGACGACGTGCCGGTCGTGCCCACGTACCATCCCGCCGCGGTCCGGTACAATCGGGGTCTCGAGCGAACGATTCGAGACGATCTGCGAAAGGCGGTGCGAGCCGTTCGTGCCGGGGCCACGCGGATTCGGAGTCGGCCGCCCCACGATGGGGTGCCGACGAAACCGCTCCGGTCGAGCGGGGCCGCCATCGTCGACATGAAAGGCCGGATCCTCCTCCTGCGCCGCGAAGACGAAGGGATGTGGGGCCTGCCGAAGGGGAGGGTGGAGCCGGGCGAAACCCTGGAGCAGACCGCCGTTCGGGAAGTGGAGGAAGAGACGGGACTGCGCGTACAGCTGGTCCGACCCGTCCGTGAAGTTTCCTACTCGTTCTACTGGCCTCCCGCCGGCGTCAACTACCACAAGACCGTCGCGTACTTCCTCGCGGAGCCGATCGGCAGTGCAGTGCGGCCCGAGCCGGGGTTCGAGGAGGCCCGATGGGCCACCCGCGAGGAGGCGCTGAGGCTCCTCCGATGGACGAACGACCGGGACGTGGTCTCGGAAGCGTTCGAGGCCCGGCGGCGCGCCCCGGCTAGGCGAGGAACTCGCGGACGCGTTCGAGCGTCCAAGCGTTCAGGACGTCGTCCGGCGTGAGCCACGCGCGTCGGGCGGTGCCGACGCCGAAGCGCATCCAATCGAGGTTCCCGCTCGCATGGCTGTCCGTGTCCACGGCGATCGTGCAGCCCGCATTCTTCGCGGCGCGCGCCTGGGTCGCGCTCAGGTCCATCCGCCTCGGATCCGCGTCGATCTCGACGGCGGTCCCCGCGCGGGCGCACGCCTTGAAAACGGCGTCGAGGTCCAGATCGATCGGTCCGCGCCAACCGATTTGGCGGGTCGTGGGGTGACCGAGCAGATCGACGTGCGGGTTCTGCGCCGCGGCGACGACCCGGGCCGTCTGTTCTTTCCGCGGGAGGGTGAACCGCGAATGGACGGACGCGATGACGTAGTCGAGTTCTTTCAGCACCTCGTCCGGGTAGTCCATCTCCCCCGAATCGAGGATGTCGCACTCCGTCCCGAGAAGCACGGTGAAGCCCTTGGCGGCTCGGTTCAGGGAGCGGACGCGATCCCGCCGCTTCAGCGCCTGCTCGGCCGTCATGCCTCGCGCCACGGTCGCCGAGACCGAATGGTCGGAGATGCCCACGAAGGCGTAGCCGCGTCGCCGGGCGGCCTCGACCATCGCCTCGAGCGGTTCCGTCCCGTCCGTGGCGTTCGTGTGGACGTGGAGGTCCCCTCGGATGTCCGACGGCTCGAGGAGCGTCGGGAGCCGGCCCGCCGCGGCGAGGTCGACCTCGCCCTGGTCCTCCCGCATCTCCGGAGGAATCCACGCGAGGCCGAGGGCGGCGTACACACTCTCCTCCGTGTCCCCCGCGACCCGCGCCTCATCCCGGAAGACGCCGTACTCGTTCAGCTTGAGGCCCCGACGTTCCGCCATCGTCCGCAGGCGGATGTTGTGGTCCTTCGAGCCGGTGAAGTACTGCAAGCCCGCGCCCCAGCTGCCCGGCTCCAGGATGCGCAGGTCGACCTGGATCGTGCGAGGCGACCCCTCATAGTCCGTGTACGCGAGGCGGACGACGACTTTCGTCTCGCCGGAGGCCAGGGTCTCGACCACGCCGGGCGTGCGCGTGAACGCCGCGCCCGCGGCGCCCCGGTCCTTGGCGACCGCCAGGACGTCGACGTCGCCCACCGTCTCGCGCATCCTCCGGAACGACCCGGCCGCCTCGATCCGCTCGACGGTCTTCGTGGCGTGCATGTGCGCCACGATCGATTCGACGACGTGCGCCGCGTCGACGAGGAACGCGCGGGCCTGCCCTTCCTTTGCGAGCTCGACCGCCTTCAGGAGGTTCTCCTCCGTCTTCTCCCCGAACCCCTTGACGCGTCGCAGCCGTTGCTCCTGCGCCGCGGTCCGCAGGCCGTCGAGGTCCGTGATCCCGAGCTGCTGCCAGAGGATCTTGACCTTCTTCGGGCCGAGCCCGCGGACCTTCAGGAGGTCGAGGACGCCGGGCGGGAACTTCGCCCGCAGCTCGTCGTGGTAGGCGATCCGCCCGGTCGTCACGTACTCGGCGATCTTCTCCGCGAGGGCGGGACCGATGCCGGGGATCCGGTCGACCTGGCCTCGACGAGCGAGGTCCTCGATGTCGTCCGCGACGGACTCGAGCTGCCGTGCGGCGCGCTGGTACGACAGGATGCGGAACGTCTCTTCACCAAGGATGTCGAGCATGTCCGCGATCTCGCTGAACCGCGCGGCGATCTCCTCGTTCTTCATGTCTCGGCGCGATGCCTCACGGCCGTCTTTATGGTTTCCCGCGCGCTTCGTGCGCCGCGTGATATGGACGGGGACGTGCGGCTTCGGGCGCCGCCGATCCGACGCGCTGCGGGAGCTCGACGCGGTCGAGATTCAGGAGACGTTCTATCGGCCCGTCGCGGTGGAGCGCGCCGCGACGTGGCGCGCCTCGGCCCCACCCGGATTTCGATTCTGCGTGAAGGCCTCGCAGTTCATCACCCACGATGCCTCCTCGCCGACGTACCGGCGCGCGGGACGAGCGATCCCCCCAGAGGAGCGTCCGGCGTACGGCGGGTTCCGCGACACGCCAGCGGTGCGGGAAGGATGGGAGGCGACCCGGGCCGTGGCGGACGCCCTTCGGGCCAGCGTCGTCGTCTTCCAGACCCCGGCCTCGTTTGGCCCGTCGGAGGCGAACCGGACCGCCCTGTATCGGTTCTTCGAATCGATCCGGACGGACGCGACGAAGGCCATCGAGTTGCGCGGTCCGTGGGCGACCCACGTCGTCGAGCGGATCTGCGAGGACCTGGGGCTGGTCCACGCGGTGGACCCGTTCGACCACGAATCGGCGACGTACGGGCTGGCATACTTCCGGCTGCACGGGAGCCCGCCGGGGCCGTCGATGTACCGATACACGTACACGGACGAGGATCTGTCGCGGCTCCGATCGATCTGCACGGAGTACGACGATGCGTACGCGATGTTCAACAATCTCTCCATGCACGCGGATGCGCAGCGCTTCGTGCGGATCGCCCGCGACACCGCGTCTTCCGAGTCTTCCGGTCGCAAATGACAGCCAGGGGGAAACTTATGTATAGCCGGCCTCTCTGTTTCCGCCGACGCTCCCATGCCCGCCGCCGGTCGCATCCCGCGAGAGGTCGTCGCGTTCTTCGAATCTCCGGGCGGCCATTCGCTCATCGTGAAGGGCCCCGCCGGGACCGGCAAGACGACCTTTGCCTTGCAGCTCACGGAGGAGACCGGGGACGTCGCGTCGTCTCACTACCTGAGTTCCCGGGTCTCGGACGAATCCTTGTACAATCAGTTCACGTGGCTTCACGACCGCATCAGGCCCGCGGGCCTCCAGACGGGTGCGAAGGCTCCGCGGCAGACGAAGGTCGCGCGCGACGCGCTGAACCAGCTCGAAGGGAAGCTCGAGGAGGGCAAGGAAGGCGAGGAAGGAGATCTGGAGTCGGTAGGCTCGGGCGAGGTCAAGGGGAACTTCCTCGAGGTCACGCTCGGCTTCGACCTCCCGGAACTCGAGGCGGCGTACGACTTCGTCGACGCGCGTCTGCCGAAGCGGTCCCTCGTCCTGATCGACTCGATCGACGCGCTCGCCGAGCACTACGGCATCCCGGCTGCCCGTCTGATCACGGTGTTGCAGCGGGACCTCGTCGAAGGCAGCAAGCAGAACGTGCTCTACGTGCTCGAGAGCAGCGGGGAGACCCGCCTCGACTACCTGGGCGATGGCGTCGTGAGTCTCGTCTCGTCGGAATACGAGGGCCGCCGCCTCCGCGTCCTCACGATTGAAAAGCTGCGAGGCCAGCAGATCCAGCAGCATCGCTACCTGTACACCCTCAACGGCGGACGCCTCACGGCTTTCGAGATCCACGAGCAGGCCCGGCCCCAGAAGCCTCAGGTCTGGAAGCCGATCAAAGACCTGTCGAAAGACGCCGTGAGCTCGGGACTCGAGTCCCTCGACCGGCTTACGGGCGGCTTGATCCGCGGTCGGGCGGTCGCCTTCGAGATCTCCAACGCCGTGCCCCTGGACCACGTGGACTTCCTCCGGATGGCGATCATCTGCAATTTCGTCGCGCAGGGCCGAGGCGTCGCCCACGTCCCGCCGCGGAAAGGGACCGCGGAGTTCGCGCGGGAGCTGCTCGCCCCTCACCTCCCGTCGGAAGCGTTCGACGCGCACGTGCGGGTGTTCGAGGCGGCGACCCTGGGGTCCGCAGACGTCTCGCGGACGGTCCTCCACATGGAGGGGACGAACGTGGACTCCGATCTGAAGTGGTCGAACGTGGAGTTCCAGCTCCCGAAATCGGAACGGCCCTTCCTCGCCTTCATGGCCTTCGACACCCTCGAGTCCGTGTACTCCGACAAGGTGCTCGAGCAGATGTCCGGCGTCTTCGGGTCGATCCGCCGGGGGAAGGACGTGTTCGTCGGGTTCGTGACGCCGCAGAGCGCGTCGGCGGGGAAGCTGGAGAACCTCGCCCGGGTCGTCCTCCACATCGAGACGATCAACGGCTCCGTCGTCTTGTACGGCTCGAAACCCTACACCGGACTGTTCAGCCTGTCCTGGGACGTGTCGGCCGGGGTCCCGAAGGCGGATCTGCGTCCGATTGTGTGAGCGAATCGCAACCGTCGTGGGCCCACGCAGGCCGACGGCCTCCCGTGATCCGCGAGTATCAAATTCGAGAACCGGATAGATAGCTGAATTAATACGCATGGGTGAATGACGAGCAATGCGAGAAAAGGACGTCTCGCGCTTGCTCACGGACGAGTACGCAGAGCGCATTCTCGTCGCAACGCAAGCTATCTCGCGGTCCGTTCAAGAGATCAGCGACAAGTACGATATCCCGATCGCAGCCTGCTACCGCAAGATTCACGAGCTCGAACAGGCGGGCTTCCTGAATGTCGCGGAGATCGTCACGACCCCGAAGGGGAAGACGATGAAGCTGTACCGTTCTCTCCTGAAATCCGCCCAGCTCGTGTACCAGGACGGCATTTTCAAGGTCAAGTTCGAGTTCGACGGGGACCGAGACAACCTCGGCGGGAAGTGGATCGAGTTGAACGCGTCGCTCGACACGTGAGCGCGCGCGGGCGCGCGCGTTTCCGGTCCTTTGATAATCATCGGCACAAACGAGTATTTTGTCTGATAATCAATCGCAATAGCTTAAATATCCCAAAACGGCATCGACGGCGACAGAACGGGGTCGCTACCGTGGAGGAAAACGCCTTACCGACGGACAACGGCGTCGAATTTCAAGGGGCCTCGAAATTGCTGTCACCCCTCGAGGCATCCCAGCTTTTGACGGACGAATACAGCGCGAAAATCCTGCTCGCCACGTACAAGCGGAGGATCAGCGCCCAGGAAATCAGCCAGCGATACGGCATCCCGATCGCGGCGTGCTACCGCAAGATTCGGATCCTGGAAGAGGTCGGGCTGATCCAGTGCGTCGAGCGAATCCTCACGCAGAAGGGCAAGCGGAAGAACCTCTACACTTCCTGCCTTCGGAACGCATACATCTTCTTTGAGAACGGCAAGCTTCGCGCGCGGTTCCAGCTCGCGACCGGCCAAGTCAAGGATTTCGGCGGCGACTGGAACGGCCTCGACATGCTGAAGCAGTAGCCGGACCGTCTCGATTCGTCTCTTCCCATCCCTTCTTTTTCTTGCCGGATCGACGGCGAACGCAAGTGCGCGTGCGTGCGATCCGTTATCACCTATCGCATTGGAGAACCACGTCATTGCGTTTCATTACCTTTCGGCGGTGTCCGGAACGCCGGGAACCGTGAAAATTCAGTACCACAAAATTCTGTCCGAGGGTCGCAGCATCCGATACGACCCGGATCCGGATCGCGGCGTCCTCCATTTGAGCGTCATCGTGACCGAGGAAGAGGCCCGCCGCGCAAGGTCGAAGCGCTCGGCCTGAACCTGTCTTTGGTCGTCCGCTCCGGTGGTTCCCCCGGCTTAGCGATTTAATACGGTCCGCGCGTTTCGGTTCGCGATGGCGGGGACCGAGGCCATCTATGAGCAGTTGACGATCCTCCTGGTCGTTGCGACCCTGGGCCACTTCGCGATCAAACGACTTCACCAGCCGACGATGGTGGGCGAGATTGCCGTCGGAATTCTCTTGGGGCCGACCGTCGTGGGGAACGCGGCACTCGGTCCGTACCGGTTCGTGTTCGACCAGACCCTCGTCGTGACGTTCGCGGCCCTCGGTGCGATCTTCCTCCTGTTTTTGATCGGGCTCGAGAGCGACTTCCGCGCGATCTACACGAAGAGGAACTCGATCGTGGCGGCGGGTGGCGTCGTGCTCCCGTTCGTCTTCGGGGCCCTGACCGCGTACTTCATGGTCCCGACATCCGAGGTCGGGACGAACGCGTCGCAGTTCCTGATGGCGATCTTCGTGGGCGCCACGCTGACGGCCACCAGCGTCGCAATCGCGGCCGCCGTCCTCTTGGACCTCGGTCTGATGAGGGAGCCCGTGGCCAAGACGATCCTCGGCGCGGCCGTCGTCGACGACATCCTGGGCCTCGCGGTCCTCTCACTCGTGGTTGGCGCCAGCCGCGGGCAGGTGGATCCGCTGTCGATCGGGGTCCTGGTCGGCACGGCCGTCCTCTTCCTCGGGGTCGGGTTGGCCGTGGGGCTCTACCTCTTCTCGCGGATCGTCGTCCGGGTCCAGGCGGAGGCGACGAAACTCGGCCTCAGGCACGGCGGTTTCATCGCCGCGGTCGCGGTGACGTTCCTCTACGCGTTCGTCGCGGAGCTGATCGGTCTTTCCGCCGTCGTGGGCGCGTTCTTGGCGGGGGCCATGTTTGCGAACACGCCGCTACGAGAGGACTTCACGGAAGGCGCAGGATACCTCGGCGCCATCTTCACCCCGATTTTCTTCATCTCCCTCGGCCTCCAGGTGGACCTGCCCGCCGCGGTCCGCGACCCCTCGCTCTTCCTGTTTGGCTTGGTCCTCGCGGTCGTGGCGATCCTGACGAAAGTGGTCGGATGCGGGTTCGCGGCGCGGCTCTCGAAGATGTCACGGCCCGAGTCCCTCGCGGTCGGGTGGGGGATGACGCCTCGCGGGGAGGTCGGCCTGATCGTCGCGCTCGCCGCGTTGACGGCCTCCGTGATCAGCCAAGCCCTCTTCTCGGTGATCGTGGTCGTCATGGTCCTCGTGTCCGTCGTGCCCGCCCCGGTGTTCAAGCGGGCCCTGGCCGCCGTCGACCGGGAGCGCCAGCGGGCGAAGTCCGCGGAGGCGCCATCCTCCGATCCGCCCTAGGCGCGCTCGACGAGCTTCCCTTGGACGACCTCGACCGGGAGGAGCGTCTTGATCCGCACGCCGATTTCTTCCTCCATGCGGCCCTTCTCGCGGGTCTTCTCGAACACAATCAGGATGTCGACGACTTCCGCGCCGATCGTCCGGATGGCTTTCACGATCGAGAGCAGTGTGCCGCCGGTCGAGACGACGTCGTCGACGAAGACGACGCGATCCGCCTTGCGGATGTTGTTGATGAACATGTCCGTCCTCGAGTAACCGGTCGTCTGCTTGAGGGAGACCTCCCCGGGCAGTCCGTACCGCCGCTTGCGGATGAACACGTACGGCTTCCGGACCCGCATGGACAGGCCGGCCGCGAGGGGGAAGCCCATCGACTCCGCCGTGACGATCTTGTCGCAGCGCGACCAATCTCCGATTCGCGCGAGCTCCGCCAGGACCTCGTCGAGGACCTCCGGCCGTCCCAGGGGGATGCCGTCCGTGATCGGATGGACGAAATACTCGTACTCGCCGAACTTCACGACGGGGCATTCAGCGAGGCTTGCCCGCAGTCGCTCCAGGGCCATCGTCACGGCCTCGACACGAGGTCTCGCGCGACCGCCGCCGCCTTCTCGAGGATCTCCGCCTCGCCCTTGACCCGGCGACCGCGCATCAGCACCTGTCCGTCGCAGATCGTCGTGTCGACGATGTTCCCATGGGCCGAATAGACCCAGTTGCTGAAGTCGTCGTGTCGGGGGGTTACCTCGGCCCGCCTCGGGTCGACGAGGATGAGGTCCGCGAGCCGTCCCACGCCGATGATCCCGGCGTCGATCCCGAGCGCCCGCGCGCCGCTGAGTGTCGCGAGTTCGAACGCCTCGAGCGCAGGCAAGACCTTCGGGTCTCCGTGGGCGTGCTTCTGCAGGAGCGCGGCGACTTTCATCGTCTCGAACATGTCCAGGTTGTTGTTGCTCGCTGCGCCGTCCGTGCCGAGGCCCATGACGACGCCCGTCTCTTTCATCGCGACGTAGGGCATCGCCTGGCCGGTCGCGAGCTTCATGTTCGACACGGGGCAGTGGGCGACCCTGGTGCCGGTGTGCGCGAGGATCTCGATCTCGCCCGCGTCGAGCCAGCATCCGTGGGCCGCGATGACGTCCTTCGCGAGGAAGCCGATCGAGTCGAGGTACTTGGCGGGTCGCATCCCGGTCTCCGCCAGGCAGTCGTCGACCTCGCGCTTCGTCTCCGACAGGTGGAGGTGGATCAGGGAGCCGGTCTTGTCCGCGAGCTCTCGAATGCCAAGGAGCGAATCTTTCGAGACCGTGTAGATGGCGTGGGGTCCGAGGACCCCACTGATGCGGTCGGTCCGAAGGGACTCGATCTTGCGGTTCGCCTCGTCGGCGGCCCGGATCTGCTTCGCCGCCCGCTCCGGGTCGTTGAGGTCCACGATTCCTTCCGCGAGGAACGCGCGGAGACCCATCTCCTTCACCGCCTTCCCCGCCTGGTCGACGTGGAAGTACATGTCGTTGAACGTCGTCGTGCCGGTCTTGATCATCTCGAGGCAGGCGAGTTTCGTGCCCCAGTAGACGTCGTCCGATCTCGGCGATTCGGTTGCCCTCGATGTAGATCTGGGTGACCTCGCCCTCGAGCTGGACGTCCTTGATCAGAAGGCTCATCCGAGGTGCCCCAGGGCGTTGACGACGATCGACTTCGTCAGGTCCGCGTTCGCCCGCTGCGTCTCCCGGATCCGCTCGAACGTCAGCGGCTCGTCCACGATCCCGTTGGCGAAGTTGTCGACCGTGCACAGGGCGGCGTAGGGAATCCCGAGTTCGCTCGCGAGCGTGGCCTCGGAGGCGATCGTCATCCCGACGACATCGCCGATGGACTTGAAGTGGGCGATCTCGGCGCGCGTCTCGAGGCGCGGCCCCGTCGTCTGCACGTACACGCCCCGCGCACGGACCGTCGCCTTGGCGTCCCTCGCGCCCGCCACGAGCGCATTCCGCAGGCCCTCGTCGAGGGACGGCATCGCGTGCACGACCCGCTCGTCGTAATACGTCGGGATGTCCCAATAGGAGACGAAGTCGTCGGGCACGACGAACGTCCCCGGGCGGATCGTCTCCTTCAGGGAGCCGGTCGAGGAGGTCGCGAGGATCCGCGTGACGCCGAGTTCCTTGAACGCCCAGAGGTTCGCGCGGTGGTTCAGCTTGTGCGGCGGGATTCGATGATCATGGCCGTGGCGAGGCAGGAACGCGACGGTCAGCGCACCGTGCTTGCCGATGCGCGGCGGATCGCTGGGCGCGCCGTGCGGCGTGACGAGGAACTTCGCCTGCTCCTCCTCGAGCGCGAACGCATCCCCCAACGCCGACCCACCGATGATCCCCACGCGAGAAGGCGCCATTGATGGCGGACGAAAAGCCCTCGGCCGATAAAGCTTCTGGGCCGTCGGTGGAACGGTGGGCAACCGCCCGGGGAGGGCCCGGCGCCGGGCCGGAAGGTTCTTCCTCTCATCCGGCCCTCGTATCGAGGAGGACCGCTTGACGCTCCGCGCCTCGTCCGCCCGCGTGGCCGTCGCCTCGCTCGCACTGACGTTTGGGATCCTCTCCGCGTTCGCGCTCATCGCATCGGCGGCTGCCTCTTTCACGTGGACGAGTCAATCCGACTTCCTGTCCGGCCGACTGACGGACCTCGACGCGTCGACGTCGCCCGGCGATCTGCTCCTCGCGCGGACCGTGACCGACTGGGCCCGGTCCCCGGCGAATCCCGTGTTCGGCCCCGGGACGGGATGGGAGGCGGACTGGGTCGATTCCCCGACGGTCCTCTACGAAGGCGGCCTTTACAAGATGTGGTATCAGGGGTGCGTCGGGGTCCAGTGCGCCATCGGATACGCAACCAGCTCAGACGGCGTCGCGTGGACCCGCTACCCATCGAACCCCGTGTATACGGGCAACCCCTTCGGGTGGGACCAAAACCTCGGCAACCCGGTCGTGATTCACGACGGGGCCCTCTACAAGATGTGGTATGCGGGGGACGGGCCGGTCGCGATCCAGATCGGGTACGCGACCTCGCCGGACGGGATCAGTTGGACGCGGTACGGGAGTGCGCCGGTGCTCAGCGGCCTTGCGCCGTGGGATAGCGCCACCACGAGCACGCCCGTCGTAGTCCGAGAAGGCTCCACGTACACCATGTACTTCTCGGGCCACTCCGGGGACTACACGTACCGGATGGGGCGCGCCACTTCTCCGGACGGAATCAACTGGACGGAAGACCCCGCGAATCCGCTGATGTCCCCCGACGTCTCGTGGGAGGAGTCGCGCGTTCATCCCACCGGCATCGTCGTCGGATCCTCCGGCTACGAGCTGTACTACACGGGCGGTTTCCCGCTCCCGCAGATTGGCCATGCCACGTCGACCGACGGTCGGACCTGGACGAGAGACGCGGCGAACCCGGTCTTGCGGGTCGGCGCCTCGGGAGCATGGGACGGCGCCGGGGTCGCCGTCGCGAAGACCGTCACGGTCGGGAGCGAGACGCGGATGTACTTTGGCGGTACCAGCGGGGGCTGGAGCTGGCGGATCGGGGTCGCGACCTTCAGGCCCGGCGGCGCGATTACGTACGCGGCCACGGGCGTCTTCGCGTCCGCCGTCGTCGATTCCGGCACGGCGACGACGTCGTGGGATACCGTCGACTGGTCTGGGACCGTTTCAGCCGAAACCGGAATCGGGGTGAGCGTGTGGGTCGGCAACACCTCCATGCCCGATTTCTCCTGGTCCAGTCCATCCCCGCCCGTCCTCTTCCCGGGTCCCGCGGGGCTGCACCTCCCGCGCGCGCGGTTCGCGCAGGTCGTCGCCGCGCCCGTGACGTTGAACGCGTCGATAACGCCACGGCTCGATCGGATCACCCTGACGTACCGCGAGCCGAGTCCACCGCCGTCCGAACTCTCGCTCATTTTCTCCGGAGGTCTCTCGCTCGTATTGCTCATCCTCGTGCCCGTGATCCTCGCCATGGTAGCGATTACGGCGCTGTTGATCCGGCAGTCATCCGGGCCAGCACCGCCGCGGCCGCAGGCCCCCGCGATCCCGACGTGTGTCTATTGCGGCGCCATGAATCCTCTGGACCATCGGTTCTGCATGAACTGCGGGCGCGAGTTGCCGCTCGTCGGCCCAATGACGTGGCACTAGGAGAGCATGCGGCGCACTCCTCATGCGCGATGATCCTTGGTGCGGATTGAATCTCACCCCCGATACGCGATACCATACGTATAAAGACGGACCTCCGGATGGCAAGCCGGTTCCGAAAATGCAGCGGCTTCTGTGGCCGCTCCTGCTCGCGTTCGAGGAGGACGAACTTCTCAGAGACCTGCTCTTCGGCAAGAAGAAGGACCTCGAGGAAGGGCGCGCCTACCTCGTCAAGGAGCGCAAGCCGGAGAAAGGCCTCGCCTACTTCCACCGGGCGATCGACGCCGGGTGGCGTCCGATGTACATCACGCGGCAGCATCCGAACCACGTCGTCCGCCGGCGCGGAGAGCGCGAGATCCGCGTGGTCTGGCTGTCGACGACCCTCGGCAAGGACTACATCGACCCGCACAACCTGAACAGCCTCAGCAACCTCGTCGGGAGCTTCGTGAACGACGGTCCGAGGGCGGTCGTCCTCCTGGACGGGATCGAGTATCTCATGATCAACAACGATTTCGCGCGGATCTTGCACTTCCTCGAGTACGTCAACGAACAGATTGCACTGCACCGGGCGGCGCTCATCCTGAGCGTCGACGACCGCGCGTTCGAGGCGAAGGAACTCGCGTTGATCGAGCGCAACACGTCGGCCCTCGAGTGAGCTCACGCGCCTGGGCCCACCGGAACCGAAATTCGTCTGCGCCTTCCGACCGCCCCGAGTGGGCCGCGGTTTTATGCCGGGCCGCTCACATCCACTGGGATCGATGCTGGAAATCCTCCACCGAGGCGGCCTCGGGCGAAACGCAACATGGTTGCGAGGCGGCCGGTCGACGCCCCTCCCGACGGTCCTCTTCGTGGACCTCCCCGCCCGAAGGGCGCCCGAGTACGCCGAGGTCCTGTTCGTGCGGGAACGCACGGCGGACTCGCGGCCGCAGATCCGGGTCAGCGGAAGCGTCTTCGCCCCCCGTCCCGCCGACCATCCGGACGATCTCCCGCCCACGCGAGGCGTGCCGGCCTCGCTGCCGGACCTCGACATGCCCCCGGCCGCTCCCACCGGTGACCTCGCGATCGTCGCCGGCGGGTCCGACCTCGAGGCCGCGAAAGCCGCAGACGGCGTGTTCCTCGCGAACGGGCCCGAGTTCGAGCGGTCGCCGCGCGACTTCGTCGAGGCGGTGCGGCGCGTGCGGGAGGAGCTCGGCCCTGGGAAGGTCCTCGCGGTCGCGGGCCTTGCGACGCCGTCGAACCTCGCGGTCCTCGTCTACGCTGGAATCGATGTCGTCGATTCGAGCCGGATGGGGCTTGACAGCGCGCGGGGTTTCTTTCACACCGCTGACGGCGCGCTCCCCCTGGCGGAAGCGGACCGACAGGCGTGCGGCTGCCCCGCATGTACAGCGGGGGAGGACCTCGCGGCGCACAACGAACGCGCGCTGTTCCGTGAGATGCTCCTCGTTCGGAATCACATCGCCCACGGGCGCCTCCGGGAGCTCGTCGAGCGTCGCCTCGCGAACGCGCCGTGGAACACCGCCGTTCTTCGGCATCTCGACCTGCGCGGGTACGATCTCGTGGAGCCGTACACGCCCGTCGCCGGGGGGGAGCTCCTCGCGTACTCGCGGGAGTCGCTCACGCGGCCCGAGGTCGTTCGATTCCGGCGTCGGGTGCGGGACCGGTATGCGAGGCCGCCGTCCGCGCGGATCCTCCTCTTGCTGCCGTGCTCCGCCCGCAAGCCGTACTCCCTGAGTCGGAGCCACCGCCGGTTCCGTGACGCAATCTTGGCTTCGAAGAATCCCTCCGTCGTGCACGAGGTCATCGTCACCTCGCCGCTCGGCCTAATCCCGCGGGAGCTCGAGCGCTTCTATCCCGCCCGCTCGTACGACATTCCCGTCACCGGCGACTGGAGCCGGGACGAGGCCGCGGTCCTGGCCGAAGACCTCCGGGCCTACGTCGAAGCGAATCACTACGATGCGGTGGTCGCGCACCTGGGCGCGGAGATGCCGATCGTCCAAGAGGCGCTTCCCGATGCAATCCGATCCTCGAAGGAACGCCCGGCATCGGACGAATCCCTCGCCTCGCTCACGGCCGCGCTGAACGGGGCGACGGCTGGGCATGAGCGCGTGGCGAGAGGAAGCCGCTTCGCAGAAGAGATGGCGCGCATCGCACGCTTCCAGTTCGGCGATCCTGGCGTTGCCCTCGTCGACGGAGCGACGTTCCGCGGTCGCTTCCCGAACGTCCGAATCGCGCAAGGCGGTCGGCAGGTCGCGATGCACACGGGCCGTGGGATGCTGTCGCTCACGCTCGAAGGCGGTGCGATCCTGTCGAACCGGGACGCGTACTGGGTCGAGATCGAAGACTTCCTCCCGAAGGGGAACGTCTTCGCGGTCGGGGTCGTCGACGCCGCGAAGGAGGTTCGGCCGGGCGATGAGGTCGTCGTGCGTAACGCCGGAGCGGTCCGCGCGGTCGGCACGGCGCGGCTCACCGCTCGCGAGATGGTCGACCTACGAAGGGGAGAGGCCGTCCATGTGCGTCATGTCCTCGAGGTTCCGCCTTGACGACCGGACCACCGGTCTTCGAGACCGCGCAGGCGTTCCTCCCGAGGCCGACCCCGAAGCGGCGACGCTCGACTGGATGACGATAGACGGTTCGAATCCGGCCTCGACACCAGGAATCTCAACTCGAGCCGTCCGCCCACTGTGGCGGGAGGCTCCGCAAAACCCTGATATGGTCCGGAAGGCGTCGGCCCTTCGATGCGGAGTCCCAACTCGGCCCGAATGGCGCTGGCGACCTACCTCGCGAGCCTTCTCCTGTTGGTCCCGATTGCGGAGATTTCCGTCTCGTTGAGCGGATGGCCGTCCTCCGCTTCCACCGACGCCCTCGGTGGAGGAGCGATCTTGCTCGGGGTCGCCTGGATGATGGTCGGGTATTCGACCGGGATGAGCGTCTCAGCCTATTTGGGACCCGGCGCCTTTCAGAATCGGCCGTTCCTCGGTGGGGGTCGGTCGAGCCTCCCGTCGTTGAACCCGGAGGTCGTTGAGGATGTCCGGCGGAAGATGCAGGATCGCTCGGACCCGAGCCTCGTGCTGATCGGCCTCGGCGCCTTCCTCACCGCCGCCGGGGTCATCACAATCGTTTCCTGGATCGTCGGTTTTCTCGCACTCGGCGCCTTGGTCCTCGGAGTTGCCGTCCTCCTGCTCGCAACCAGGCGACGAGTTCGGTCGATCGCTTAGGTTGAGGCCGGCGCGGAGAGCCGATCGCAGGCGGTGGGCTTCCGCCGAAGTCTTAAGGGAACGCCGCGGCATCGCGTCGTGCTCATGGCCCTCATTCCGGACCTCGCGGTGGCGACCCTCTATGCCGCCGTCGTGTTTCTGCTGGTCTTGGGGGTCCTAATCATATTCGTCGAGACGGTTCGACCATCCCATCTCCGGGCGGTCCTCGCCGCGGACTTCGGGCTCGTCGGGTTCCTCGTAATCGCGGGGGAGGGCGGGGTCGCGCTCCTCGTGCTCGCGGTCGCCGGGAGCTTCGTCGCGAACCACGTCTTCGAGTGGCTGACGACACGGTAGCTGCCCGCCAGGGCAGCGATTGTCGGGGTTTCCGACGAATCCTTTTTCTGGGTGGATGCCGGCTGTGATGCGGGCCTACGATGGCGGCGTCGCGAGGGCTGCACAGACTGTTCCGTAACTCGTTGGTCGTGTTGGTCGTCTTCACCGGGATCGGCGCCCTCTTTTCCGTCGTCCCTGATTTAGTCCCGGCCCGGGAAGGGATGGGGTTCGCGTACGCGTTCTTCGTCGCCGGACTCATGTGGATGGTTGTTGCGTATTTCTCAGGGGGCTTCGTCAGCACCTACCGCGCGCCCATCCTCGCGGTACGGCCTGGGAACCCGTTCTATTACGCGATCCGCGACCGAGCGGCGGATCTGAGCTTGCCTGCAGATAGTCCGGAGGCGATGGCGGACTTGCGGAAGAAAATGTCCGAGCAGCCCGTGGTGATGGCCGTCGCGTTCCTCAAAGGTCTCGCGTTCTTCGGACTCGCGGCGTTATTCTACCTGGCTCCCAACGCCGGCGCCTTCGCGCTCGCCGCAGCCATCGGCGCCTTCGCGATTCTGTTCCTGCGCTCCCGCCGTCGAGGGCCCTAGGCTAATCAGACGTGAGCGCCCGACGACGCGGTGAGGCGTGTCACGAGCTTGGCGGGGCGGGAGGCGCCAGACTCACTGGCAACGGAGGCGCCGCCGTCCGCCCCGCGAGGACGATGAGGAGCAAGAGAAACACGGCGACGACGTGGGCTCCGGCGGCGACGCCTTCGAGGCTGGCTAATAATTGTGCCATCTCGATCAATGAGCCGGGGCCATTGCGCAAGGACCAATAGAACCAGGTCCCCGCGCCAATCCCAATCGCCGACGCGAGGAGCTCCGCGATCACGAACCCGAGGAACAGGCCTTACGGTCCGGGGCGGTGCGTCTGGATTCCCACACCGAGGAGGAGCAGGAGCGCGGTGCCGCTCGTCCCCGAGATCCAGACGGATGCGATGAAATAGAGAGTGGAATCGCCCGTGAGCGGGATGCGGAGCAACGCAATCGCAACGCTGAACGAGTACCAACCAAGGAAGATGACGAGCGCGATGAGCGCGAGGACGACCAGCAGCCGGTCCTTTGGATCCGACCAGAGGCGATCCATCGAAAGGCACCGAAGGGACCAACCCGAGGTGCGGGGATGTGCTTTGTGGTGCGGACGAATGATCCCATACGGACGGCGGGCCTGACAGTACTTTCACACCTCCAGCCGAGTACTTTCGCGGACCTCCCCTCCCTTCCTTGCTTTATACTCGCCATCTCTTCGGACGTTCGTGCAAAGCGCAGCGATCATGGCCCCGATGAACGACATGCAGTCGGGAGAAGACCACAGCTGGCAAGACGTCTACGCCTCGTACGGATGCTCGCTCGACTTCGATGCGTCCGACGACGACGGCTAACGATCACCCATCCATCCCACAGATCGGCGGAGAGGGTCGCCTCCACGACTCCGCCGGTCGCCTTCTTTTTCTGGCCCAGGTCCAGTGCGTGGGGCGGGAGTCGAACCCGCGTCTCAGGCTTGGAAGGCCGGTGTCCTACCGCTAGACTACCCACGCTCGGTTCGGGGACACTCGCCTTCGATACTTGAGGCCTTTCCTGCCAACGCCGCTCTCGGCCGATCTACAGTCTCCTCGGTCCTCGGTCGACTTTGCGTTCGCCTGTCGGAGGCTGTCTAGCCAAGACGTACGTCCAAATCTCGGTCCCTGCACGCCTTACGGATGCCGTTTCGCCGTCGCACGCCCGGGCGACTTGATCGGCTTCCCGCGGACGAGCGACTCCAGCTCGTCAATCGCGGCGAGGAGGTCGTGCACGTCCTCGCCCGCGTTCCCGAGGTCCCTCGCGACTTCGCGCACGTTCGGGATGGTGCGCGTCGTCAGCCACTCTCGCGTCTCTCTACGGAGCCGCACCGGATCCGCGGCCCCTGAATCGCCCTTGGTCATTCGTCCCATCCGTCCGACGATTGTCCGTCGTGAATCGGCTCCCCGGTATTTAGCGGCATCGGCACCATAGCTTCGCTGATTCGCCCCAAGGTGATTGTCCACATGCGGAGCCCGTTGGCGATATCTATAAGTCATCCAGCCTGCATGTCGGCCAGTTGTCCGACGCGACCCCCAGCGGGCCGCGTGCGCGGGATGGGATGACAGGGATGGCTCTCCTCGAAGGCTTCCTGGATCGCGAAGGTCGCACCCTCGAAAAGGTCCGCCGGCTCGTCGAATCCGGCGGCGCGTCGCTCAATGCGGGCGCGGAAGGCCGCGCGGCGAACGCGTATCTCAAGGCGCTCGGCCTACTGGAGGCGCGGACCGCGCCGATCGAACGCCCGGAGGAATGGGCCGAGGCGTGCGCACGGGTCGGGGCGGGCCTCCTCGCGGTCGGCCACGTCGAGCCCGCCCAGGCGGCAGCGACGGAGGCGCTCCAGTGCGACCACGCGAACGTCCGCGCGATCGCCGTGCAGGGAGACCTCCTCGTCGCGGCGGGCCGCCCGGCGGATGCGATCCCGTACTACGACGCCGCCCTGCGCGCGAAGCCGACGGCGAAAGGCGTCTGGGCTCGGAAAGGGAACGCCCACGCCTCCCTGGACCAGCGTCCGGAGGCGATCCGGGCGTACATCCAGGTCGTGAATCTCGACCCGGACGACACGGATGGATACGCGCGCGTCCTCGCGCTCGTGCCGGAGGACGTCGATCTCTGGCTCAGGAAAGGCGAGGCCCACCGGCGGAGGGACGAGATCGAGGAGGCTCAGTCCGCCTACGACCGTGCGCTTCGCGTCGACTCGGCGTGCAAGGGAGCCCTCGAGGGCAAGGCCCTCGCGTACGTCCGCGCGCAGGACCCGCAGCGGGCGTTGCGTTGCCTCGACCGCGTGATCCAGCTCGACGGCTACGACCCGGACGCGTGGCGGCTCCGAGGCGACGTCCTCGCGGCATCGCACCAGAACGAGGAGGCATTGCGCTCGTACGACGAGGCGGTTCGGCTCCGGGACGGGGATGCGGTCGCGTGGCTCGTCCGGGCCGAGTTGCTCCGGAAAATCGGGCGAAACGTCGATGCGGTCGGCTCGTACGATCGGGCGATCGCCCTCACCCCGAAGGCCCTCGCGCCCCACATCGGTCGCTTGGAGGCGTTGCGCGCCTTGGCCCGGTGGGACGAGGTCGTGCAGGAGGCCGGCAAGGTCGTCTCCCTTGACCCGCGACATGGCCCCGCGCTCTTTGCGAAGGCGCACGCGTTGCTCCAGCTGAACCGGCGGGAGGAGGCGCTCGCCGCCTTCGACGCGTTCTTGGCGGTCGAGCCCCGCTCCTACGACGGGCTCGAGGCGAAGCGCCAGCTGCTCCTCGCGTCGGAGCGGTGGGCGGACCTCGTGGCCGCCTGCGACGCGATCCTGGCGCTGCAGCCTCACCATCTCCGCGCCCTGCGGGACAAAGGCCGGGCGCAGCTCGCCCTCGGCCAGTCGGACAGGGCGTACGCGACGTTCGAGCAGCTGCACGTCGTCGCGCCCGACGACCTCGACGCGATCCGCGGACAGCGAGACGCCCTGCGGTTCTCGAAGGACCCGAAGGCGCTCCTCCGCGCGTGCGACCTGATCCTGGCGAAAGACCCATCCGACCGATCCACGTGGGTCGCGAAGGGCGAGGCCCACGAAGGGCTCTCGGAACCCGAGGCGGCGCTCGGCGCTTACGAGGCGGCGTTGCGTCTCGATCCGCGCGCCCCCGGGGCCGCGGCGCGGAAGGCCGCGTTGCTTTCCCACCTGAGCCGGTACGAGGATGCCCTCCGGGCGTACGACGCCGCGATCGAGGCCGACCCCGCGTCCGCGAACCTGTGGCTCGAGAAAGGCCGGATTCAGTATTGGCTCAAGGCCTACGCGGATGCGGTCGACTCCCTGGACCGCGCGACCCGCTACGCGCCCGCGGATCCGAAGGGATGGTACCTGCTCGGGGTGTCGCTCGAAGGCGCGACGCGGTACGAGCAGGCCGTCGCGGTGTTCGACCGCACCCTCGCCCTCGAACCGAACAGCGCGAAGGCGTGGCTCGGGAAAGGCACCGCGCTCCAGTGGCTCAAGCGATACGACGAGGCCGCGAACGCGTACGGACAGGCAGCGCTCCGGGACAAGGCGATGACGCCCGCCTTGCTGAAGCAGGGATCGTGTCTCCTCGAGTTGCACCGGTACGAGGAGGCCGTGCCGATCTACGAGACGGTCGTCGCGGCAGACGCGAAGGACAAGGCCGCACTCACGGGCCTCTGCGCCGCCCTCGAGGGGCTCGGCCGCACGAAGGAGGCGTTCGACGCGAGCGGTCGGCTGACCGTCGCGGACCCGAAGGACGTCGAGGCGTGGGCGCGGCGCGCGCGGTACGCGAGCGCCATCGGCCAGGGAAAGGACGCGCTCGTCGCGATCGGGAAGGCGGTCGGCCTCGCGCCGGACCGGGCGGACCTGCTGCGGGCCAAGCGGGACCTCCTGGCGTCCCAAGGCTCGTTCAAGGCGGCCGCAGAGGCCGGCGAGCGGTTGCTCGAGATCGACCCGCGCGACCTGGACGCGAGACGCGAACGGGCCGTCGCCCTGGAGCGCCTCGGGAAGCTCGACGCGGCTCTCGAGGAGTTGGACGGCGCCGCCCGCGTGGACCCGATGGACCGCCGCACCTGGAACGCGAAAGGCGCGTTGCTCGTCCGCGCCGGCCGAAAGGCCGAGGCGCTCGAGGCGTACGACCGCACCCTCTCCCTGAACCCCGGCGACCGCACCGCGCTGGCCGCCAGGGGCCGCCTCTTGTTCGACGCCGGCCGGGTCGTGGACGCGCTTCGGACCTTCGACGACGGCCTCCTCCTGGATCCCGAGAACCTCGAGTTCCTGAACGGAAAGGCGATGTGCCTCGCCGCGGAGTCTCACTTCGACGACGCGCTGTCGCTCGTGACGATCGTCTTCGGGAAGGATCCGAACAACTACGACGCCTATCGCACGAAAGGGGTGTGCTTCCTGCGGACGGGCCGGGCCGCCGAGGCGATCCCCTGCCTCGACTTCGTGCTGAGGGCCCATCCGGCGGACGCGGCCGTGCTCACGTGGAGAGGCGAGGCGTATCAGGCCCTCGACAAGCCGACCGAGGCGCTCGCGGCGTTCGACGCGGCGATCGACGCGGACGAGTCGCACGGCGCGGCGTGGCGCGGACGGGGCCTCGTCCTCCTGACGTTGGAGCGGTACCCGGACGCGGCGGACGCGCTCGCCCGCGCGACGGAATCGCGGAGGGACGACAAGGCCCTGTGGACCACCCTCGGCCTCGCGGACGAACGGGCGGGCCGGTACGACGCCGCCGCATCCGCGTACGACGAGGCGCTGCGGCTGGACGCGCGGGACAAGGCGACGTGGACGAGCAAGGGGCTCGCCCTTTTGCACGTTCGCCGCTTCGACGACGCGCTCAAGTGCTTCGACGCGGGACTCGCCCTCGATCCGGCGTACGAGCCGGCGGCGGACGGGAGGCGGCGCGCCGAGGAGCGCATCCACGCCGCGACGGTCGAGGGCTTCGCCGAGGCGGTCGTCCGGTTCGAGGCGCACCTGAAGCGGCCCGCGACGCGTGACGAGATCTTCAAGTATTGTTCCGTGCCCCTCGAGCTCCTCGATGAGGTCATCCGGTACGTGAACGAACCCGCGCCGCTCGCCCCGGACCGAATCGAGCCGGAGGCGCTCCGGAAGTACGAGGCCGTCGGCGCCGCGGTCTTGCGCAACGTGGAGAACGCGGCGAATCTGGACCGGATCCGGCTCGCGGACGTGACGACCGTGCTGCCGCACGTCGACCTGGACGAAGCCCGCACGATCTGGGGCTACATCGACTGGGTGCGCGAGGCGCCGCTCGAGCCGACCCCGGAGTGGCACAACGACGACCTGATCCGGCAGGCGATGGACCTCCCGAAAGAGGAGTGGAACCTCGTCGATCTCGCGAAGGAACTCCACCTCGGACCGTTCGAGGCGAAGAAGCTCGAGGTCTCCCTGAAGATCTTCGAGGGCGGTGGCTACAAGATCTCGACGAGGCATGCGCCCGAATCGAAGCGCAAGAAGCCGAGGGGCGAGGCGCTCACGGAAGAAAAGGGCGAAGGAGACCCGGAGCCGACCCCGGTCTCAAGGAGGCCGGAGTCGCCGAGGTCCGCCGGGAAAATCGATGGTGGCGGTCTCCCACCGAACTGCTCGCCTCATCGCGCCCCCGGCGTCCAGCGTCATGTGTGCGGCGCATGGCTTTGCAAGGCTTGTGTCGACTCGGGAGGGGCGTGCCCCGGGTGCGCCGCACCGCTCTCGACGGCGGCCGAACGCGAGGCGAGGAGGAAGGACCGTGAGGCGGACTTCAGCCGGCTGTGAGGCGGCCGGGCCCAACCGCGGCCATTCGTCAATCCGCGATTGTGACTAATATGGGACCTCGCTTCCTCATGCGAGCCCAGGGTTGACTTCCCAATCGCCGATTCCCGATTCGTGCAAATGCGGCCGGCGAAAGATGATGGACGTTGGAAAGGACGAATGGTTCTGCCTGCGATGCGGTCGCTCGGAAACGTCATGTGTGGCGTTCGGGTGCAAGAGTCGTCGTTGACAGAAACCTGCTGATTTTCGTAGGGCAGCCGTACCGTTGCGTCGGA